>JAABUS010000615.1_pt1 | contig 87996 bp, 18 predicted proteins | sample 5560161 | NCBI WGS metagenome assembly JAABUS01 (sample SAMN10711885, study PRJNA513376) | rock metagenome | isolation source: Antarctica rocks | place: Antarctica: Victoria Land, Trio Nunatak nord | collected 2016-01-04
TCTGCCCCGCATCCTCCACCTCCAATCTTACCACAAAACCCGCAGTACACCTCGATGGATCCCCATCCGAGAAACCAGCCATGACGACGGATCCCGCTATAGCACGTGAGAACATGGGACGAAGCCTGCAATAACCGAGTTCTAGCTCGGTATGGTGAAGAAAGGCGCCGGGGGGGGGGCGCAAAGTTTGGTGTCCAACTAGATATCGCTACTGCACGAAGACGACGGGAGTCATGTGAGGGGGTGCCAGTATCGGCTGCTGACGAGGGGCGAGGGCACGGCAGCAGTTGTTCGGGGACTCAGCGGTCGTGGGCTGGGTTGTTGCCGGGGCCCGATTGCCAAGGAAGGGAGGATCGCTTGCGGTGAGAGAAAACCATCTTTTTCCACCCAAGAGGCGTTTCCGGTCATGCTTCGTGGTGGATCATTGTTCTATGGGAATTGATGTTGGCGGTGGATCATCTACAACGATTATTCTCTCGGGGGTCGGATTCTTTATCCTGTAGGTAGATGAGCTCGAACCTGATCCTTGAGAGACGCTTCTTGGACAGCGTTGGGGGCTATATCCAATATCCATCATGTTTATGTGTATTGTGCCAGCATTCAAGGAAGGGAGTGTCACTCGTAGAGAAGAATCCTGTTATTTCACCCAAAAAGCATTTCCAGTCAAGGTTCGTGTGGATCATTTATTCTATGGAAAAACTGATATTGGCGGTGGATTATATACTATCGATTATTTCTCGGTATCTGAATTTTTCAATCTCTCTAGTAGATGATGCCCTTAGTGACGAGCGTACCCCTTACACAACGCAAAGCGGGTCCCAGCTTTGCTCTCGAGTCAAACGACCCCAGGTTGGGTTGGAAAGGGCGAGGGTCCGCCGCAGTCCAGACGTATGCGCCTTTTCGTGCGTTCGGTAGTTCCACTGATCGTTGTTTCGCTGCATTTGCAGTGTTACTTCTGCTGGCTCGGGCTTCACCCCGGCAGGTCTGTTCATTTGGGGAGGCCAAACCCTTGAATCTGACCGTTGCGAGCTCGGGTGTGGGGCAAGAGTTGAGATGCTTGGGTGGGGGTCGCGTGAGTCACTGGTGATCAACTCCAACACTCTGATGAGATCCCGAGGTGAGATACTTATGGCCCTGTAAGCATCGTCGCTGGTAATCTTCACAGGTCTTCAGCCTGTTGGGATGCCAAGACCCATTAATTCGAAGAGAAGGGGATTGCCTTCCACAGCGAGCCAAGCAATGCCTGATCAAAGGTCAGCTTTAATTGCTCCCTGCAGAGGTCGGAAAGGCTCTTACCCATGTACACAATCAATTTGGTTACCACCTCCACATCGTACCGTACTCTGGGCTTTTCTAGTGTCGAAAACATCTCTCTTTCTTCTTTCTCATACAGTCGGCGATCTTCACTCGGACTCCGTCTAGGGCTTCCAGTATCTGGCAGGCTGATTAGGATTGATGGACTACGTACAGCTGTATCGGCCCCCATCAGTTGTGGACAGAGATACGTCTCCGAGTGAGCTGGAGTCGGTAGTCGGGCAGAAATTGGGACTCGTGCGGAGTCGTTCTCAGATGCATTGACGGCGAAATAGCCGGACGGCATACTAGCATCTCCAGGTTTTCCAGTAACTAATGGGGTCATAGCAGTTATATCGGACGTGCTCTCTCTTCGTCGCTTCTCACGGTATGCGAGGGTCTCGTATGCGTCGGCTTGCGATTGCGGTCCAAGGGTGACTGAGCGACTTCTTCCCGGATGTCGAATGGACCTCATTAAAGAAGGTATTGATGAGGCGTATGGTATTACATTATCGTCTTTGAGGTCTTTAGGCACCTCGGTATATTCGCTGGGGGAGAATCAGTATGATGAACGAGACGTAGCTGGATTGACTTACGAAGCTTGCTTGAAAAATCTGCGCGGCAGATCCAGACCATGACTTTCCACCACCCTGAACACTGGTGGCAATACTCTGAATAGCGTAGGCTTCATGACCTCCCTCCAGGCAAAGATGACCACAACACCTGTAACGACGCGCAAGATAGTCTTCGGCCAGCCGACGCTATCTAGACTAAAAGGTACCGTTGCCGGTACGGGATCGTCCCACGCGAATCCGCTGCGCGCGTAATGCCAATATCCCAACTCGATCCCGATCAGAACGCCAGCAAATGCAACGCTATCATCAAAGCAAGGACAAGGATCCGCAGGTTCGGGGTGGATCCGCACCAGAATCAGGAGAACGATAATGACGATGATTGGTGCCTCAAACGAGCTGTTGGTGATAAAGTGGTCGAAGATTGCTCCATATGCGTATTGAACCACAGATAATAGGCCACCCAAAGCAATGCCCACCAAAACGTCCAAAAACCCATGCATCCCGCAATAGATTCTTCCCAGTACTATCGAAAACATGTACGTGTATGACAGACATTGTAGAACGATCCGGAGCTGAGGATTGAGTGTGGATTCCTGCGAGTGTAGGAGAAACAGCGCATATGTCGCAACGGAAGCAGCATTTGTAGAGTGTGTAGATGGAAAGCCATATTCTAGGCTTGCAGAACTGGACATAGTGATTCGCTGGAGCGGAGGTGAAAGGGGACGCGGTATGCATAGCAGGTCTTTCAGGAAACCGCTGAAGAAGACTCCAAACGCCAGAACATGGGTCATTCTAAGAGACTGATCAGCGTTGACAACAGCATGCGGATCAATTGTTGGCATACCCTCGGCCCAAGCTTGTATAACCGCTCCAGAACAAAATGGGTAGGAAAGTCATGAAGAAGGTGTGGGTGCCGAGGTTCGCAGTGATGGAGAAGTATAGATCGAGAGCTGAGCAACGCAAGCAAGACTGCACCATCGCCACATAAGGTGTTTCCCAGCGCACCATGGGAATGATCCATTGACGTGGTGAGTACCGCCATTGAGGCAATCGATTCTTATCTTTGCACGGTTAGTGGCGAGCTCAAGGATCCAGACAGCAGTGCCTAGCTTGCATACAATGATCTTGACTTCTCAGCCCAGCATCTGGCTTGTCTATGGCTTTCATCGAGCCATTGGCAGCTTGCGTCGCAAGGTCGAGGTCAATCTTCGACGGTTCCCCACCGTTGTAGTATACTTCAGACGACATTTGCGGCTGACAATCTTTTGCGCGTGGACCAGACGTCTAGGATCTCGAGGACAATGAGTCGATGATAACCTTCATGACAGCTTTCCCGGGGTCCATCATGTACTTTTCGACTTGCGGAGCAGAAGCGAGGTGTGCAGTGACGAGCCAATATTCGCGAAAAGGGGCGGAACATCGGACCATAATGCCGGCTACGGAGCAGATAAGATCTCGATAATCACCACAGCAACACCCACAAATCAACAGGTTTCGACTCAACTCCCGTCTCGTAACTCTCAACGCTCAACCAAAAAATTTCATCCGCTTCATAGTGTACATTGCTTTCATTGTGCATACTTACGGATTATAACTCGAGATATCGCGATGGCGTCACAACCCAATACCGAGAACTACGACTTCCTACGTCGCGGCCGCTCAGTGAGGAATGACTTCGGTACCGCATCGTCCACATCTCCGCGAAGGAAACCGGTCAGGAATCAAAGCACGAGAACAAGCGATGGCACACTTAGCACTGCGACGAGTAACTCAGCGATGTCCGCCGCGACAAACATAACACAGCCGCCTTCATTCTCGAAGAAGTTCGTCGTCGTAGGAGATGGCGGTTGTGGCAAGACCTGTCTATTGATTAGCTACAGTCAAGGATACTTTCCCGAGGTACAGAAATTCGACGATTCCAATGTCTGATGATCAAAGCTGACTGAGTTTCAGAAATACGTACCCACAGTATTCGAGAATTACATCACCCACACCGCTCACCAGCCGACCGGCAAGACCGTCGAGTTAGCTTTATGGGATACCGCCGGGCAAGAAGAATACGATCGTCTCCGGCCCCTCTCCTACCCTGAAACCGACCTTCTCTTCGTCTGCTTCGCCATCGACTGCCCCAACTCCTTAGAAAACGTTATGGACAAGGTACAACCACCTCATTACTCCTACCTCAATCCGTTTCTAACAGCTGTCCAGTGGTATCCCGAAGTCCTCCACTTCTGCCCCACCACCCCCCTCATCCTCGTCGGTCTGAAATCTGACCTCCGCACCAAACGAGCCTGCATCGACCTTCTCAAAACCCAGGGTCTCACACCCGTAACGCCCGCGCAAGGGCAAGCCGTCGCCAAGCGCATGGGCGCGCAGTACATCGAGTGCAGCAGCAAGGAAGCTCAAGGCATCGATGACGTCTTTGAGCTAGCTGTCAACACGGCGGTGGGACAGGAGATTGAGATCAAGAAGGCACAGGAGTCGGCGCAGAGGATGAGTGCGGTTGGCGGGCTGGGGATGAGTAGGAAGGAAAAGAAGACGAAGAAGCGGCAATGTCCGATTCTTTGAGGTGTCATTGTTATTCAGAGGTACTGTCATGAGATTGCATGTATATGGAGCTGACGGCCTTGGGGAGGTTTACGATGAATAGCAATATCTTCCGATGACCGCTCTTGCCAGCTTTCAGGTGGCAGATACGGTAAACAGTTCGAAGGCGTGTACGAGAGCTTGGTGTTCATACTTGGTAGTCGTTACAATTCCATATTCAGCGCTCCATTCTCTCGCAACGCACCCTGGGTATCATACGCGCGGATGGGCACACCTCGAACGCCCAATTGGAGCCACTCCCTTCCTATCCGTTTCCCCTACACCCATTCCGCAGCCCCGCTGGCCCCTACTCTCTCTCCCCTCTCTCCCTCCTCACTTCTGCTCTTCCTCCTCATCCCCCTCCCTCGCCATTGCCCACACCATCCCCATCCTCAGCTCCCTCTCCCCCATTCTTCCCCTCCTCCTCCCTCTCGCTCCCCTGCCCCATCTCTACCTCCTCCCCCTCCCTCCCCATAACACCCTCAAACCGACTCCACAACGCCTCAACAGCGCCGAACTCATCACCCACCGCGATGACACCCTCCAAGTTCCGATTGAGACGGTTGATGTTCTGTAGGACGTGCTCGAGACTCTGGAGAGGGTGAGGGGGCGTTAGCGAGGCATTGAGCCGGAAGAGAAAGGAAGGAGATGGGGGAGGGGGGGGTGAGGTGGTTCGAGAGGGTGGGAGATGGACAAGAGGGCGGAGGAGTGGAAGCTGAGGGGGGCGGGACGAACGATTGCGATCTCGGAGACGAGCGCGTCGCGCTGTTGCATGAAGGATGATTGGGGAGGGGCGGGGGTCGTCATCTTGGGCTGCTCGCATACAAGCTGGCAGCTTTTTGGGGGACATGGTCAAGAGGGAAGGGGACGCAAGACAGAGAGCAGGAGTAGTGCTGGATTAGGTTTCTAGCACTTTTCAGCGGTAAGATGAGATTAGATTACCTCGATACCTCAATATCCAGAATTAGTGTCGCCCCCACCTAAAATTTTAAACCGGTTTTTTCTCTCGGCAACATCTGCAATATACATCTTTTTTGCAAAAATTAATTATTATCATCTGCATTTGCAATCAATATCTATCGATTTAAAATCAATTGAAGCTATTTATATTGTCTACTATCTACAATGCTTCGCAAAGTTGCTTTTATTGTTGTTGTTATTATAGCGTTTTACTACTTACAAATATAGCGAGATTGTTTTGCTCAACATCTATATTAAGATCGATCTAATTCAATTATTTGCGAGATAGAGCACGTCAATAGACGTAGTATACAACAAATCAAACAAAAGCTCAATATCTATAGCATTTCTACAATATCGAAGACAATAGATAGACAAGATCGATTATCTATAGTTACTTCTATTATTGTTATCAAATTGCAATTATATTTAAAATATCGACTATAAATATATCAAAACAAAATAATTATCTATCTATATAATAATTGAAATATTTTTTGCAATCAATCTACAATATTTAGAGTTCTAAAAAACAATTGTATTTTTAGAAAAATTATATAGAAAAAAACTCTTAAACGTTCGCAAATATATTGTAACAACTATATAATTAATATATCTAAGTTTAAGAATTCGCAAAATTAGCTATACTTTCTAAATAAATTTATTGTTAACAAATATATATACTATTGCAAGCACAAATAATTTTCTTTTGATATTACTTTTTGTATTATATTATGGATAAAGAGATCGAAAAGATATAGTATATTGTCTTGTTATAATATTAATAGTATTATATACTATTATATTTATTAAAAAGCAATAGACAAATTACAATACAAGGAATTTTTTGCAAATTAAATTTTTTTGCAATACAATTTGTATTCGAATTTTAAATCAATATTAATAATAGACAATATATTAATTTATTATTATTCGATAAATCTATCTACTATTTTACAATTTTACTAATAGACAATCAAACAATGCAAAGAATATATAAAACTTATAGTGTCAAAGTTATCTATCTTTCTCTCTACTTTTCTAACTACAATTTTATTAAGAAATTCTTTTTTATATTTAAAAAGTAACTAAAACAACACTACAAGATATATAGAACAAAGAAATTCTTTATAGACTTTCTATAAATAGATATAGATATATATAGTAAAAAGAAATTTGCAAAACAGTACTTTAGATATATTAAAATAAGTATACAATAAACAATCTTATCGAAATCGAATTAAAGAGTTAATTCGACTTTAATAAAACTATTTACTATACAATTTATATTTCTAAGAAAGAGCTAAGAAAACTGCAAATTATATATAGATTTCTATATATTCTAATTCTTTTGCATATATATATCTCTTAATTTCTCTCTAATATATATATATCTATTTTATTGCATCGAAAACATTGTATTTGCAAATATATTTAATTTTTTTTTGTTTCTATTGTTGTTTCTATTGCTATTTAGTATACTTTTTGTATTGCGTTTGCGCTCTATTATAAAGTTTTTTATTTGCACTTTTAGACAATTGTCTAAATCTTTAGATATTTAATATTTTTTTTAATTAAAAAACTCGAATTTGTGTATTTGCTACAAATTATAGCGTTTTTTATAAAATATATTGTATATATACTAAAAATTCGCAATCTTTAAAGAATTTTATTTTGTTTGCTACTTAAAATACTTTAATAAAAATATTATCGTATTTTTATACAAAGTTTGTATAGAACTATTTTGCAACTCTAACAATAAAACTTTTTCTACAATTGTTAATCTACTTTTAACTAATATAGATTTTTCGAACAATAAAGATAGTAACAATAGTTCTAACAATTAATTGTAGAATAGATAATAAAATAACTATAAATATTTTAATTAACAATAAGATAACAAATAGTTTTCAAATATATAATACTAAAAATTGAATATTCTATATCTATAATAACTTTTTTTTGATAATTGTATTATTTATAAAGATTGCGCTACTTGCTAATATATTAACAATAATTGCAAATAGTTATTATATATTGTTAACAATAGTTTGTAAACTTTATACAATTTTGAAACTTATATAGTTATCGACAAGATTGCTAATAAAATTTGCAAAAATATTAAAAAAAATATCGAAAAAGACTTTTTTGACATTTTTTCTATAGTCTTATTTTTATCTATTTTTGCATCTTTTCTAGTTTTTTGTTTCTAAACTTTTTTTATATTTATTAGATATTCTTTTAACTTATTATTAAACTTCTTAATAGTCGATTTTAGTTTTGCAATATTCTTATTTTATTTCTCTATTTAATAAATATTTGGAAAAAAGTAACAATTAAGTTTGTTATACAATTGCTAGCAATAGTAATTAACGTTCTTGCAAAAATCGAAATTATATTGCTATATACGTATTAAACGATTGTCAAATTTGTCTAAATTCTTTTCTAATACGCGTTTTTTTATAGTTTTTTGTTTTGTTTTTGCGATAATTGTTTTAGTTTTCTTTGAAGTTTTTTTAGTACTCTTTCTAGTTCTTTTCTTATTAATAGACTTGTCGATAGACAACAATAACAATTTGTCGAAAAAGAAGTCGAACAAGTTATTATTAGAATCTATAGTTTAATTTTTTGACAAAAAATTAAAAAACTTTTTTTCTATTTTACTATTATATTTAAGAAGAATCTTAACAACAATGTTTTTTTGTTTATTTTTAATCTATTGCGTAACAATCTTGTTTATCTTCTTTTACTTCTTTTTGTTGTTTATTGATAAATTGACGACGTCTTTAAAATTGTTGAATTTAACAATAGCAAAACAACTATACAAAATTATATTACAAGTTTCGATCTTTTTATTAAGTCTCTAAATACACAAGAAGTTCTTTTAATAATAATTAAAGAAATCGAACATATATATTTTCTTTATAACGTTGTCGCTATTATACAAAGTATTTTAGATAATTATATATAATAAAATTATCGTCTTTGAAGCTTTGTTGTTTGCTAAAGAGCTCGTCAACAATATTAACGCACTAGAAGATAGCATTAATTTTGTATACAAGATTTTTGCACATTTTTTAGAGAGAAAGCAATATAGTTAAACTGCGACAATAACTATATTTTTCGTATAAATTGTAAAAATTGTATTGCGAGCTCTTGTAAATATATTAGAAAATAAGTTAAAGAGAGCAAATACAACAAATTGATTTGATATCAATAAACAAATAAACAAATGTTAATTGATTGCAAATGCAAATAGTAATAATTAATTTTTGCAAAAAAGATGCATACTGCAGATGTTGTCGAGAGAAAAAATCGATTTAAAATTTTAGATAGAAGCAACACTAATTCTAGATATTGAGATATTCAAAATGTGGTTCACCCCCCGCAACTTTTGAAAATCAAATTTTTTTTTCGATCCAGAATTGCAAATATTATCAACCCCTTAACATCAACGCTATATTTTGATCAAAAGTTGCTCTTCTATAGAATTGTTATATTTATTAATGCTTCTGTAGATTTTCAAGATCTTAAATCAACTTGCGACCAAAGCTACATGCGTAATTGTAATTTTGAACACTTTGTCTCGACACATTTTGGGCACTCCCATTAAGTCTTATCAAGTCTTATCAAGTTCTTATCAAAAAGTATTCGCACAACAATAGCTAAACAACATCGCATCTACAATGCTCAAAATTAAAGATGCTCAACAAACACGATGTTAGCAGTAGTTCAATTAGATTTTTAGTAATTTAGATGCGTTGGTGTTGAGGGGTTAGTGGTATTTGCAATTTCGAGTCGGAAAAAAAAATCATTTTCAAAAGTTGCGAGGGGTGAACCACATTCTGAATATCGAGGTAGACGGTGTCTTAAGAGCAGCGACGACAATGCCATCGTATCTCTCCACTTTCAGAAAAGAAGCCAAGTGGAATCCAGTGCGAGACCGTCGATTGCGTACTCTCAAAACCTCCCCTCTCTCCTCTCCCCCCCTATCTCCACCGACCCCTTCCACGAATGTCCGCACCGCCCCCATCTCAAGCCCAATTCGACACCGTAAGTCCTACATCAAACCCTGACCAGCCGATCCCCCCCCCCCCCTCCCTCTCTCTCTCATATATCTCATACCTACACCCACACTTGCAGATCCTGACCAACGTCCGCAACGCGCGCAATGTCTGGGGCGAAGCAAGCGTGCAGTACGGCGCCGCGGTGACGATTGCGGTTGCGTATTTTCGGACCTTGCATGTGGGCGAGAGCGGGGAGAGTGGGTTGGAGGGGGCGTTGGGGGGGATGGTGCTTGAGGAGAGGGAGGGGTGAGGGGTGGGGGCAGGTGGGTAGGTGGGTGCTGGTAGGTGGGTAATTTGGAGTGAGGCGCTGGCTTCGTAGACATTGATCTTAAGGTAGATGACGGGGTATCCTCCACTATCTTGTAGCCAAACCACCACGGTCCTAATCTCTCATTCGTTCATCGCAGTCCCTGCGCATCCAAGTTTTTCATACCGCGCTTTTGAATTCTCATGCATCCCCTTTGTCTGAGCATCGGTATCTACACAGATCTCGAAAGTGTGATTTCCTCATGAACTCCTCATCGTATGCTCTTTCAAACCCCTGATGTCAGATCGTAGCGATCAAGCATCCTTCAACCAGGCAATACACTCTTCGGCGGTCTCCCTCGCCGCCAACATCCCCCTCGCTTCCTTTCTAATAAAACCTCCTTCGATGGCTATCTCCATCCACTGCAGAAGCGGGTCCCAGAACCCCCCGACGTTGAGTAAGCATACGCGCGCCTTGTGGTCACCATGTTGTCGCAAGGTAACCATCTCGACCAGCTCATCCATGGTACCAAAGCCCCCTGTGAGAGCTATAAATCCCGAGCCTGGTGCTCCTTCACTAATTAATTCGCACATAAATTTCTTGCGGGCTGGTAGGTCGTCAACTAGAATAATGCGCCCAGAATCGGATGTTGCTGGTAGGGTTGACTGTGGCGCGGTGTTCTTCTTGGAGTCTTTCTCCTCTTTGCTGGGCGTCGTCGGACGTTCTTTCTCAAGGAAGCTCCGAGGAATGATTCCATGGACGCTCTGAGGTCCGCTCTCCTTGACAAGAGTCTTGGCCATTTCCCCCATGATTCCTGTGGTACCTGCGCCGTATATAAGCTCGGCGCCAGCTACATGCAGGCTGTGAGCCAGGGCGCGAGCAGCCTCGAGGTGTGCCTGTCCGTTGCCTGGCTGAGAGCCGCAAAAGACGCAGATGCGGAGGGGGTTTGTGTGAGACTCAGTTATTTGATTGGACATCTTCCAAATGCTGTACGTTCGATGGGCTATATTGGTTGGTCTTGTCGAGACAGAGATCTGGGTGTGTTCACAAGGCTTTCTCGTCGAAAGTGGTGAGTGACTATACCGGAAAACTGAGATCAATCCTTGGGATGCTTGGGTTGTTGTAGTGTGATATGAAGATTGAGTAGTGGCAGAGAGTTTGAGACCTTATATAGTCGGGATCCCAAGCCCCAGTGACGTTCGCCTTAGGGTGTTGCATTGTGTGACGGACACCTCTGTGTTGGCTGATCCATTATGCGACACTGGAACGAGCGCCCGCATCTTTAAAGCGTTATGCGTAAGGCCTTTGTTACCTGTAGTGTCTCCTCAGGGTACTGTGTCCTGTCTAAGGTTAAGCACCATGAGCATCTTCCCACCTCTTGGTCCATGAAGTCGTTAAATTTGTGTCGAAAGGAATTATCAACATATCCGAAGAAGAACCGTCACAAGCTACATTGGCCAGTTAATCACTGTTGCAGACCTTCCTTCGACAGGAACAGGATCATAGATTGTAAGAAAGTGTAACATCATTGATGTAGCCGTCTCCTGAATCCCGATGCCCCAGAAATCCCGATGCCCCAGAAATCCAAGGTCTGCATTGGGGTCGCCCAGGAAGCCATAGTCAGAAACCTAGGATCATACAGACTCATAGGTTCTGCATTTACAGTCGATCCATGAAAAGTACAGCTTGATCTGTTGATGAACCCACGAACGAGGTTTCGAACGGAACCGCGAATGCTATCTGCGAGAGTGCGAGATTGACTTAGGCCAAGAGTATGCTATCACTGTGGCAGAAGAGGCTGTCTTACATGCTGTCCGGATTGTAAGCGTTCCGTAATTGCTGTCCTGATGTAAATACCAACCTCGTCGTGGACTTCGAGGTAGGCGGCGTCGCTCAACCGGAATTCAGCATCTCGCTGGTGACAACTCCTTTGGAACTTTGCCATCCGGTATAACTCAGTGCCGGCGAGTCGTCCCGTCCTCGGCTCAAGATTATCACAAGTAAGTGATTTCTGTCGGGCAAAGAAGACATACAGCTGTACTCCCTACGATCAACCATTATCGACCGTCCTCTAAGCGAACCAGCCTCGCATGCATGGTGCGCGATATCTCGCTGAACCCCCAGTCGGACACAGTGGTCTTATCATTGGGGCTGGTGGGCAGCTTGTGCCAGACGTGGCTCTTGAGTTGAGTCTCGAATTCTTCCATATCCTGCGTTATTAGAGACCACATGCTAGTGCAGCGAATCTTCTTGCTCATGGAGGTCCAAGGTTGAATTTTGTAACATGTCCTCATCACAAGTTCGGCTGTAAGCTAGTGGATATATCATCACTATAATTCCATCGCATGGTTTGAGTAGCGAGCAAGTCGTCAAGGCGTTTCTCGGTCTGCCGAATGCCTCGCTCGAGAGCAGCTCTCTAGTCAAGCCGCCATGTCCTGGATACGTCGACTGTGATGAGCAAGTTGTTCCTCGGTAATCTGAAAGTCATTGAAGAGCTTCGTGGTGACAGTGTCCTGATGAAGGACATGTGGTTCCTCCGAACCAATCCCGACTATTTCGGCTTTCCCCTGGGGAACAGTATATCTGCGCAGCTCGTTTTGTGACTCAGTCGTAATCGTATCCAGTCGTCGGATCTGTCATACGATTTTGGATTTCGTGGGTTCGTCTTGGGACCCAAGGGGAAGCTATCAAGGTTATATATATATATAGTGTCCCCGAGACCATGGCTTGCCTCATTTCTCAGAGTGGAAGTTGCCAAGCCTCTAGCGAATCGACATGCTAAATCGTTGACTAACATTAGAAGCGCTTTTACGTCTAAGTTCAAAACTCTTGAATACAACTCTTGATACACAAATACTTGTTGCGAATTGTAACAAAATATAGAGTTAAAACTAATATTATAAATTAAGTATTAATATATTTACACTATCTATTTTTGTAGTTATTTTATATATTATTATATATATTATTAATTACAATCAATTAATTGTTGTTGCATCTATTATACTTGCAAAACTATTAAATTTTAACAATATTAAATATTGTACAATTAATTTAAAATACACGTAAAATACAAGCTTTTTTTTAATTTTCTTTAATTTAAAATAAATTAAAATTATATTTTAATTTTGATCAAACATTGTACTTTATTTTTATATATTTTATTTTATATAATATAATAATATAGTTTTTGCGATTATTGCGACAAAGTACTACAATCTAAAGATATTATATATAGTTTTTTAAATATAGAAGTTTATTCTTTAAATATATCGAAAATAATAATATAAGTTTGCGATATTACTTGATACTATCTATTTTAAAAATTAACGTAATTATTATAAAAGATAGATCTAAAATTATAGACTTAAGTATATATATAATATATATTATTTGTCGCGAAGTCTTGCAAACAAATATAGTATTGTCTTTTTTAATATTTATTTGTTTTATATTTTGCGTTATAAAGTTTTAAAAACGCAAAAGTTACTATTTTTTTTAATATTTTTTTAAATTGTGCTTTTATTGCAAAACTTTATTGCTAATTAATAATTGCTATTTTTTTAAATATTAATTTAGATTGTATATTATATTTGTTTTGTAAACAAAAAACAAATTATCTTTTAAAATATATATATTTTTTGCGTTCTAATATTGTTATTAGACAAAAAATTTACTATTTTTTTTAATATTTATTTAATTTTTGTCTTAATATTATTTTGCAAACAAAGAAGATTACAATTTTTTTAATGTTTATTTAAATTGCGTTTTAATACTATATTAATAACGCTAAAATATTGTTGTAATATTATATTAACTTTTAACTTTTCTAGTATTTAAAATTAATATATTTAACTATTTAACAAAGAATAATAATATATTGTTGCAATAGTAATAATATTAATTTATATTTATTAATATTTTAAACAAATAATAATAATTATATTTTTAACAACAAAGTATTAAATATACTTCTCGTCTTAATTAAAGTAGAAATATATTAAATATTATTATATAATATGCGACGTTAATTCGATATATTAGTTGTTAATATATTTGACAACAAGATCTTAATAACAAAGAACACAATATAAATTTTAAATAATTAAACATATAATATATCGATTAATTGATTTGCAATAAATAAATATTTAATATTATATTATTTATACAAAAGATCTATTTTTATATTAAAATTTTGTTATATATATATATATATTATAGAGCAAACATTATATATAATTTAATTTGTTAAATAATTACTTAATACAATATTGCTATTAAGAATTAAATATATTGCGATTTTTACGCATTTATATAAATTTAAGTCTTACAAAACTATATTTTTGTATAAGTTTAATATTTTTAAGATTTTGCTTTTATATAAATTTAAGATTTATAATATTTTGCTATTATACAAATTTAATATTTACAAAATTATAATTTTATGCAAATCTAATATTTAAAAAACTATATTTTTGTACAATCTTAAATTTACAATATTAAATTCGCTAAATATATTATAATATTTTTGATAATTTTAAATAATAGCAATGTATATACAATTTGTTTGCACTTACTTAATAAAACAAATATATATATTAATTATTGTTAATTTTGTATTATATTAAATTGCAATATATAAATTCTTAGTTTTATATTTAAGATTCTTAATATAATATAAAATATTTAAATTTAAATATTGTTTATATTAATTGCTATTATATATTAAGCAATTTGTTTCTTTATTGTTGTATTTCTTCAATTAAATAAAATATATTTTTAATATTATTAAATATAGCAAGTAATAAATTTACTTAAGTGTATATATTATATAATGAGATAATAGAAAATTATATAATTGTTGCAAAAATAAAGAGTTTAATATAAGTTGTAATATAATATATAATAAAACAACTTATTAATTTAGACTTAAAGATTACATAAAATTTATTAACAATATATATAAAAATTGTGTTTATTAATTGATGCAAAATTACTTCTATAATATATTAGTGTAAAATTAATTTTATTTTTGCATTAATAAACTACTTATTTATTAAGACTTAATTAAATAAATAATATAAATAAGTTTTATTAGTATTGCGAGATAAAAAAAATAAATACTATAATATATAAAGAGTTGTACAATATAATATAATACAATATCTATAAAGAAGCAAAATTTTTTTAAAACTTTATTTGTTGTAAATATAACAAAGAAAATATAAGATAAATAAAAAAATTAACAAGAAAAGTAAAGAGAGAGATATTTAAAAATTATACTTCAACTTAATTAAAATTAGACAATAAAATAAATATTATAATTAAAGTTGCGTTGCACAAATTAATCTTTATTCTTATTTTTAAAAAAATAATTAGATATTCTATATATTTATTGTTTAATTAATAAATATATATCTTTTTGTTTGTTGCGTTTTTGATTTATCTAAATATATTTTTAACAATTTTAATTTTCTATTGTTTTAATATTGTCTAGAAAGAGATAAAACATAATATTTAATATAATATTTTAAATATATTATTTTAGAATTTAATTTCGAGATATATTTAGACAATTGTAGCAATATTAGACAATTTTAATGTTTGAATCTAAATATTAATTGCAATATTAATAAATAAATAGTTAATAATTTATTTCTTTAGTTTGTTAATATAGATTATTTAATAATATATTTTGTAATCGATTTTCTACTTGTAATCGAAATACTTTCTCTTTAAGTAAAATATTTTAATTTTGTATTTTCTTGTTTGTCAATTGCTATTATCTATAAGTAAGTAAATATTTTTTTGTTACTTTATATAAAAATTCTCTTTACTTTTTTTTGTTATTATGTGTTTGTTAACATTTTTATTATTAATATTTATCTTAATTTTTCTTAAGTTATTTAAAAATATTTGTGTTGTTTAAATTATTTTTGTTGTATCGAAATCGACTAACTAGTTCTAAAACAAAATTGCAAAAATTTTAATAATTTTAAAAATTCGACTAATTATATAATTGTCGATTTAGATATCTTTTGTAAAAACTTTAGCAATATTAAATAATTACAAATATAAATTATAAAACAAATTATAGTTGTTGTAATTTACAAAAGCAATATCTTTATATCTTGTAACAATTTTATGCAATATATTATTAATAATATCTTTTATTTATTAAATATTATAATTTATAATATATTTAATTAATTTTGTTATAATATTTCGCGTCGATTTTATTGTTGTATTAATATTTAGACTAATTATATTAAATATAAAACTCTTTTTTTTAATATTTAGACTTGTAAGCTTTGTAAATAAGTCTTTAGTTTATATAGTTAAACTTATTGTTTTATTAACTTTAACGTTTGTTTGCTTTTGTATTTTCTTTGTTAATTAATTAGTTTTGTTTTCTTTGTAATTGCGTTTTAATTTTTTAATTAAAAATAATAATACAATATATTTGAAGTAAAACTTTATTGTATATAGATATTTAAAATACAAAAATTGCATCTATTGTTTTTAGTTAAAGTTTGCTAAATAAAGATATTATATTTTAACTTAACAATTAATATAATTTATTAAATCTTTATTATTGTTCGAATCTTTGTTTTTTTTAAGATTTTTAAAAGTTATCGTCGAAATAAAGAATAAATACAATATATAATTTAGTTAATATTGTCTTCGAATTTGTATATACTCTATAATAGTCTTCGTGTTAATACTAGCAAATATAGAAAATAATCTTTAAAATAATACAAAAAATAGAATTGCAATATAGCAATTAATATTAAGAATTTCGATAAATATTTAATAATTTAGATTTAAAAAATTGAAAAATATATTAAAAAAATATTTAAATACTTTAAGTTGCAAATTAATTAAAATAAATTATAAAGTAACAAATAATACTTAAATTCAAGCATTAAATTTGTAAATAAATTTGAAAATAAATTTAAAGATAAGTTTTGTAAATAAATCTAAAATAAATCTAGAGATAAATATTAATCGATAAAAGTAATATTAAATTAAAAAACAAAAACAAATTTATTAATTGCAAAGTTTTGACAACAAATATATATATAAATATTTTGTTTTTATTCTGTGTTATTTTTAATCTCTATTTTTGTAATTAGCTATACAACGATATTAATATATTTAGCGACAATAATATAGAAAGAATATTAAGTTGTCGATTTTTGCTCTTTATTTTAATTATATTTGAAGATATATTATATAAATAGTAGTGCAAATATTTAAAGAGACGCAATTTGAACAAATTGAACAAAACGCTATAATATAACAATTGTTTAAAAATTTTTAATTTTGCTATTAGATTCGAATCTATATTGTATATAAGTTTGACACTTATTATTACTATTAGTCGAAAAACTAATATTGTAATTTTAGTTAATTAGAGCGACGCTATTACTATAACAATAAAATATATATAATTAATTATAGAATTGCATTCTATTTTAAGTTTAGTTTATTAATTTAAGATTAAATAATTATAAAACGCGTATACAATATACGTAATATTGCGCTTTTAACAAATTTTGCAACAAATAGTGTCGCGAGTTCGATAAATATGCAAAAAAAATATCAATTTGTTAATTAACAACAAAAAATAATTGAAAAAAATAATTTCGAAAAAATGCGCAAAAGAGAAAAAAAATCAAAGAATAACAATTACAAGTTTAAAAAAATATAAGAAGAAAATAAAAATATATTTTTTATAATTTTTGTTATAGAAATTTCTTAATATTCTTAAATTGCGTTGCGCAATATTAACAAGTTATTTGTTTAATTGCAATTTTTTAAATTTTTGTGTATTTTGTACGCTTTGTAATCTTTTTAAAATTATAAGTAAATTAAACAACAATTTTATATATTTTAACAAAATTAAATTTATTTGTTGTTTAGATTCTTGTTTTGTTCGATAAACAAATTAAAACCAATTTTGTTATTGTTTTTTTGTTTTTTATTAGACAATAAAGATTTGTTTGTTAACAATAATATTATTTTTTATTAGTTTTATTTTTAATAAAATTCTTAAAAATATCTATATTTTTAATTTAAATTTATATCTTAATTATATATTTTAATAAATATTTTATTGCTCTAATTATTTTAACAATATTAAACTTTGCTAATTAATATTTATTTAATTTATTGTTACTAAAGATCTTTATATTTAAAATACAATTAATAGTATAATTATTAAAATAAATTTTCTTAATTAAAAATCTAAATATATCGATAATTTTAGCAATATTGTCGAACAAATAATATTTCTTGTAGTCGCAATATTTTGCAAAAATACTTTTAATTTGTATTTTTTTTAATTTAATTTAAGTAATTTAAGAAATTTGTTTTCGATATTTAATTAATATTTATTTAATAAATTTGTTTGTTAGTATGCGACTCAGTTTTTTTTACTATTAATTAGTGTTGCTTTTCGAGATATAATAGCAATTATAATTGTTTTCTTTTTAACTATTTTTTTGTTATTATTCTTTTTTATAATAATTTCTTTTTCGATAATCTACTTTTTAAGATTGTTAATAGCAACAACAATTGCAATAAAAATGATTTTAAAATTATTTTTTAATTTAATATTTGCAACAACAATAACAACAACAAAAGCAATTTTAATTGCAATAAAAACAATCTTAATATTATTTTTTAATTCGATACTCTTAATTAAGACAACAATAATATTAAGATTAAAAGTTATATTTTCGACAATATTGTTCTTTGCAATAATAATTGTAAATGTATTAATAAAATAAAAATATTTGTATTCGAAATCTTTAATTATCTTCGAATTACTAATATATTATTTAATAATTATTTAATTTTTCTTTATTTGTTTGCAATATATTAAATAGATATAACTCGAAATAAACAAACAACTAAATAGAAATATAACTTATTGTAATTTTGTAGTTTTTATTAAGTTTAAACTTGTTATTGTTTGTATTTAGAAATTTATTTTTGTAGTCGTCAAAATCTAGAAGTTTGTCGCAATTATTAATATTTAATAGTTTATTATTGTAATTATTTATTTTCGCTTTTTTCTTGCTATAAACAATTGAACTAATTTTTAAAAAACACTTAATTTTTAGTTTTAGAAAAATAAATATAGATATAAATTGAATCTTTGTATATTTAGTTAACTTCTTAAGTTGTATTGCTTTTATATTAGATAAACAATTTTTTAGCGTATTTTAAAATATTGTTTTTGTTGTCTTTTTAAAATTCGAACAACAAATTAATAAAAATATAAAAGTATTGCATCATAACAAAAAGTTTCGATAAAATAATAGAGAACAAAACAAAAGAATTTAAGAGAGTAAAAAATAACAATAAAGAGAAAACAAAAGCAAAGAATCTAAAAAAACAAAAAGAAAGAGCAAAAAAAAACAAAAAGAGAAAACAAAACGCAAAAAGAAAAAACAAAGAGCAAAAATTTTCTTTAGATAAACTTGATATTAATTTGATCAAATAAATGTTTAAAAAGTTCAATTTCAAATTTATTAAATTCTATATTTAAAAAAAGATTAAATATCTTTTTCGAACTAAGTAAATTATAGATAAAGCAAATAAATTCTAGATAAATTTACAAGATTAAAGAATTAAATTGCTATATATTGTTTGTTAATTATAAATAAATTAATAAGCAAGACGTTATATTTATTAAAATTATATAAAAACTAAATATTTTGTCAATATTTTTTTTTTTTTTTTTATTAACAAAAGTATTTATCGAAACAAAATTGCGTCTTTAAGAATATTGTTAATCGAATATTATTAAACTTTTAAATTTGTTTTACAAAGCAACTATCTTTAAACTATAAATCTTAATTGATTTTTATCTATTATTAATCTTTAAAGATAGAATTTATTAATATTTAAGAAATAATTGATTAACAAATTTAGTTGTTAATCGCGTTAACAATATTAATTGCAAGTTGTTTTTATAATTAAATAATATCAATATTATAAATACAAATATTGTTATTTATTTATTGTCGAATATCTTTTTTGCAATTATTATTAAGAAACTTAAGAATTTGGCTAGTAATAAAATCGAGATTTGTTGTATTATAAATTGTTAAATTGTTAATTTAAATATATTAGTCGAATAGTTTAACGAAATTACTTTTATATTAAATTAATTTACTAATAAACAAAAATAAATATACAATATAGCAATTAAGATCTAGAAGATATTAATAAATATATATATATAAAAGACTCGATTTATAATAAAAGAGAAAGCAAAAGTTGCTCTAAATAACAAATATTAATATCAAATTTAAATATTAAAAAAAGCAATTTGCAATAGAAAAAATAAAAGCGCATATATTGTTAAAGAGAATTAAAATTGCAATATTAACAATTAGATCTTTTTAATTATAAATAAAACTTATTTAATATATTTTGCAAAGTATTTTATAAAGTATACGTATTAAGAGATTTCTACAATAATAGCGCACGTAATATAAGATCGAATTTAACTTCGCAAAAATAAATATAATACTACAAAAAAAATCTAGATAAACAATTAACAAAAACTAAAAATACTAACAAAAAAGATTGTAGACTTGTTACTCTAAAGAGATCTATTAATATTGTTAAAATTAACAAAGTTTTAAATTAATTTTATTAAACTAAGCAATAAAATTAAATTAAAATTGTTAAGTAATAATATTAGCAAATGTTGTTGCATAGATGTTGTTGCTATATTTAACAAACAACAACTACAACATTATATAGCGTCAAAAATTGCAAAAAATATATGTAATTTATTAAATACAATGTTCGAACAATTAAATTTAGCATTTATTGTAACAACAAATAACAATTTAATATTGCTTGAAAATACTATTAAGTTTGCAATTAATATTAACGAAAAAAATAACAAATTAAGTTTAAAAAAGAATATTAAGTTATATTGTTATTGCAATATTACTTTAGCTTTTCTAAATCAAATTAGTAAAAAAATCGATATTAAAATAAAAATAAATTGTTTTAATATATTAACTTGTTTAATTAAATTAAGCAACTTGTTTTTAGACTTACAATATATTTGTTATACGCATTTAAAAGATCTCGCAAGTTATTTTAAGATTTAAGTAAAGAGTTTTAAAATTAACAACTTGCAAGCAATTCTTATAAATTACTATATATATTGCAATATATTTAATATATATAAAACAACAAACTTAACTCGATTTAAACAAAGAAATTGCTCTCTTATATTTATAAATAAATTTAAAATCTATATGTACAAACTTGTTGTCTCTAGTTTGTTTGCTTCTTTAATATTAATCTAGACGCAATATATTGTCGACAAAACTATAAAAAAAAAGATATAAATTAAGTAATACAAATCTAGCAATCTTATTATTTTTAATCTCTTTACTTGATTGTAAGAAAGCATAAAAATAAATAAAAAGCAAAAAAACAATGTTAATAACTTAATTAATAAAAAGTTCGAAATATATTTCTATTATTAGACTTAGCGCAATGCGCAAAGTAATAAAAGATAGTTACAAACTATATACTACAACTTATTTTAACAAATTGTTTAACAAAACTCTTATCATTAGATATTCTATATTTATTTTTGTTCGAATAGAAATTTACGTTTTGTAAGTTATTTATATTACGTAAAGTATATAATTTCTATAAATATAACAATCTTTTTTCGATATATAGATTTAAATATATTTAAGTATCTCGACAATAGTTATAGAGCAAATATTATACAAAAGTTGATTTTGTTCGATAACAAATATATTGACAATTGTACAACTATAATTTCTAATTTCTACAATCGAATTAAAAAATAATAGATCGATATTATTGCTTGTAATATTGTTATTTATAATAATATTATAAAATTAAATAGAAAATACAACAAAAATTACGTTAAAATTTTCGAAAACTTTGTATTAGTTTTTTGCTTTTATAATACTATTTGTATTATAATATTTGCTATAGTCTACAATTTTATATCGAACAAAAGCAAGACAAAACAAAGAACTATATTATTCTAATATTGTAATTTAAGAACTAATAATTTTATACTAAACAATAAAAAATTAAATAGTTAAACAAACGTTTTGCAAACTTATATAATATACAAAGATTTGTATCTAACTCTATTAGAATAAAGTAATAAATATAAAATTATTCTTTATAGATTTTTAACTTTTGTCTAGCTTTGTTTTTACAATCTTATTAATTGTATCTTAATTAATCGAATATTGTAATCTAACTTGTTAATTTAATTTGCTACAAATTTTATATTAAGTTTAAATTGTAAAACAATAAATTAAGTAATATCGAAACAATATATAGCGATATTGCGAGAATTTAAAGTAATATAAGTCGAAGTTAAGAAAATAGAGAAAATAATTTATTAAAATGTTAGTTTTTTTAGATAGAGAAGTTAACTTTAATAATATTTTGTATAGTTATTCTAGTTTTTATGCAAACAAGATTGCGCAATATTGTAATTAAGTTTATACTATTTTACTTATAGTATAATATACTACTTGATTAGCTACTATTGAAAATTGTGTAACGCAATTATTAATAGCAACAAGTTATAATAGTTATTGTATCTTTCTGCGCTAATTACTTAATAATTGTTAAAATTGCAATTCGCAATATTAAGCAACTAAAATAAATATTAGTAATATATATTTATTATTTATCGCATTACTTACTAGCATAAATTATTATAATTAACAAAAGATTTGTTGCTATTAATAAAACTTCTAAAATTAATAAGATATTCGAAGAAAAAAATAGAGAAATTTTAGAGTTTTTAATATATTTTTAGTAAAGATTTGATTGTTTTTTATTAAAATTTCGAAAATATAATATTATTTGTATATTTGTTAAGCAAACTTTAATAAAAATATATTATATTATAAAAACTATATAATATTTTTTTTATTTTTAGAGCAAATATTATTTAAAATTAAGAAGAAACAATTAGTAGCTTAACAAATATATATTTTTATTATATAGATAACTACTAAAACAATTGTAAATTAATAAAGATCTTTTTTTTAGAATTTTGTTAAAAATTTAAAAAAAAATATATATAATACAAGTATCTAATATCTAGTTAGTTATTACTAGTTAAAATTTATATTAATTAGAATTTATCTAGCTAGCATTTGTTTCTAGTTTAATTATCAATTATTATTATATTATACTATTAGTTGTTTTGCTTATTTTGTATTTACAATAGTTTTTTTTTTCCGTATTACATTGGCAATTCCGGGAGAGAGACTTTATATAAGCTAATTCTGCTATTGATTCTCTATAGAGACAACATTGGCATTTCTATAAAGCATGTCTCGCAATACTAGATCTGCTTCGCAATAGCGTGCCCAACGTATATTAGTGCGTGTTTGACAAAGAGTTGCGCAAACTAGATTTAAGCAAAACAAGTATTAAATTAGCAAATACTATTTGCGCATTATTTTCTCTTAATAGCAAGCAAGAAAGCGTTTTATAAAAAGCGAGATTTTTTTTGTACTTGCGTTTCTTAGCAATTAATTCTACTACAAATGCTACTATTACTATTATATATATTATCTAATTTAACTTGCTTAACTACGCAACTCTATTTAAAAAAATAATAGTTACTTTATAGTTTTAATTGCTTTGTCTAAACAAAGTTGTTTAATTAAAAACAATAGTTAACAAACTATTAGTCATTTGTTTTTGCAAGTATACTTAGAGATCGATTAACTCTTAAAATATTATTAATAATTAATTATATAAAAAAATTTACGCAAATAACATATCTTAAGAATTAAACAAAAATAATTATTTTAATACTAGCACAACTATTAATTTGAGCAAAGAAGATATTAAAGTATTTAATTTTAAAAACAAATCTATATTGTTTATCTCGACAAATATTATTACGTAGCATATTAATAATACAAATATGCTACAATTTCTAAGACTTAAAGTCGAGTTTGCAATTGCAAAACTTTAGTTTGCACAATATATTAATAATTATTGTTGCAAATATAGCAATAATTACTATCGATTTAATTAATACAAGAAAACTAATTGTGTTAAAAAGTTGTCAATATAAAAGTATATTAACTATACAAATTTAGAAATTTAATTCGAGAATTGCAAAAATTATATTTAAAACAATCTTGCAAACTATTTTGATAAAGAGTCGAAAATACTTTAAATTGTATTATATTTTACAAAAAAGCAATATAATTAATAGCGCAAACACGCACGAGAAATATATAATAAAAATAAAGAAATTATTTAAAACTATTTTCTTCGATATATTAAAGAATTTCTTAATATATTTAAGATTTGCAATATAGAAATTAAATTTAAGCTTAAAAATACAAAACAACAATTTTATTAAAAAATTAAGAAGTTTGTTATCTATTTAAACAATCTATACTTGCAATTGAAGAAATTAGTTATTAATAACAAAAAAATACAAAATTTGAAAAACAAGTGCGTTGACAAAATTTGTTAAAAAATGCTTTGTTAACAATATAGCTATATTAGTATTACACAAATATATAATAGATTTGTTGAAATTAAACAATGTTTGCAATTAATTAAAGAGCTATTAAAATTAAATAGTATCTCTTATATTGCAAAAAACTTTAAAAAACATAATAAATAAAATCGATTTTTGCGCAAGCAAAATAACTTGTTTAGTACAACTAACAATACAAACAACTCTATTATATCAATTATTAAAATTATTGTAATTATATAAATTAAAAATAGTATTAACAATAATTAATAAAATAGAAACAATTGCTAAATATTTGTTAAAAAGAAATATATTATATTTATCGATTATAGATACTATATATGCAATTAAATAAATTACAAATTAAGTAACTCTATATATTTGCAATATTAAAAGTAAATAGAAAAGCAAAACAAAAATAATATATTTTTGAGAAAAATTAAAGTTTAATATTTGTTGTTACAATATTAGACGTAAAAAGTTAGAGACAACAAATTAGAGTATTAATTTAAATAGTATTTGTTAATATATTATATAATATATGCGAAATTAAGTATTTTATTAATTTAAAAGTTAAAGAAAACTTTATTTCGCAATTCTTTGTTAAAAACGCGCAATTACTCGAAGATATCTTTTTGTTATTGCAAATATAAATTGTTAATAATTGTATTATTGTTTTATATAAGACGCAAAAGCTCTCTATTGCTATTATCGATAACAAAAAAATACGCAAAAATAATTGCTCTAAGTTCTATATTATTAATATACAAAATTATAAAATAATTTTTAAACTATCTTAACTCGAGAAAATTAACTTAAATATATAATAATTAAATTGTATTTAAATTTATCGAAATAGTTTTACTAAATAATTGAAGAAAAATATTTAGATAATTAATCTTAAGAAATTTGCACAACTTGCTATACTTGCTTTTAAGAATTATAGCAAAATCTATGTTGCGCTTCTATATTAAATATTATCTTCGAAAAAGTTTTTAAAATATGCAAAAAGAAAAATTGCAAAATACAATATGCTTTAGATTAAAAAGTTAGTTGTTTCGAATTAAATTAAGAAAATTATAAAAATATTTTCGAAAGAGCTTTCAAACACATTTAATATATATAATTAAATAAAGCATTTAATTGATTTTGTAGAGAGCAAAATATTGTATATAGAGTATATATATAATATATTGCAAAATAAATTAATTGCGATACAAAAATATCTCGCAAATATACTAAAAAAGAACTAAATATATTTTTTCAACAATTCTATCGAATTTTCAATATTGTTTGTAAAGAAGTCTAATAGTAGTTTACGTTTTTGTGTAGACTATCGCAAATTTAATAAAATTATTGTTAAAAATAATTTTTTTTTTTTTCTTTTAGAAACGCTTAAGCGCTTTGCAAATACAAAGTATTTTATTAAAATTAATATACATAATATATATTATTGTATTCGAATTTATTAAGACAATAAATAAAAAATAGCTTTTTATATTTGATACAAGTAGTTTGAGTATCAAATTATATTTTTTAATTTTGTTAACGCTTTTGCTATCTTTTAATTTTATATAAATTGTATATTAAGATTGTATATTAACGTTTGCTATATAATATATTTAAATAATATATTTATTTATTTAGATTCGAAAAAACAATATTGAAAAAATATTCGCAAAATGCTTTATATATTGTTCGAATATTAATTATATATAAAACTATCGAAATATATGTTTAATTGCAACAAAATAATTTTTCTAAAATTTATAATTAAAAAGCAAAATATTTAAATAAAACAAACTTGTATTAAAACCATTTAAAAATAGTTTAAATTAAAATTAGTAAAAAATATTTTTGTATTTCTTAAATTTGCAAAATTCTATTAATATTTTATTTGCAATTTTTTTTAAATTGTAGTATCTTTAATTAATCTAACAATAAATATAAAGAAAAGCAAAATATATTTGCAATTTATATATATTAAAAAAGCGAAAAAAGTTTTCGAGATATTTAAAATTGTCTTTATTATTGTTTCTATTTTAGAATATTACAATTAAAGTATTTCTCTTTATATAAAGATCGATATATCGAATTATAAAACAAAAAACGTGCTTAATTAATTTAACAAAGATACGCAATAATATTTTATTGCGTTTATTAGCTACAAATTTAAAGAATTTAAAGTTTGTTAAAATACGCACAACAAAAAACTTTATACTATTGTATTAACTTTTAAGCTTTAGAAATATTATTTACAAGATAATAAATATATTATTTGTATAATTATAAATTATAACAATTTTTGTTATTTTATAATTACGAAGAAGCTTTTAATTAAATAAATTTGCTAAGTTAAAAAATTAATTGCGTTTAACTTTAATATAAAATATTGCAAAAAAAAACTTAATTTCGCAAATATATTGTCAAAAAGATCTAATATTATAAAATTTAATAATAGCAAAAATAATAATAACAATTTTTTGTCTATTTTGCGAAACAAGCTTTGCAATTCGAAATATTAATAAAAATATTTTTGCTACAATTAAATTTGCAACTTTAATAGTACAATTAAATAATACTACTATTGCAAATATTTAAATTATAAATTTAAATAAAAAAGTTTTCGAAAGACTATACAATATTTAGATTTTGCGTTATTCCAACTTCTAATATAACAAATTGTAGAATCGAAAAAGTTTTTTGCTAATTTAAAAGAATTGATAACAATATAATTGCAAAAACTACAATAGAAGAACGCTTTTATTGTAAAGAAGCAATAACGTTAAAAATTTGCAAATAAATAAAATAAACTTTCGAAATAAAATATCGAAAAAAATAAATTATTATATCGAAATCTCGCAATCTATATTTCGAAAAATGCAACAACAAAAGATAAAATTTTTTGCACGTATTACAATAACTTTATATTTGAATATTTTATATATTAATAAATTAAAAATACAATACAACAAAAGTATTACTAATCTAATATAGTTAAGAAAATTAATAAGTATATTTGTATTTGTTTTAATTGTTAACGTATACGTATTTACTATTATAAATTATATAGAAAATTTAGCTTAATATTTTCTAAAGATTTGCAATTCTTCGAAACAATAATAATAGACTTTATTACAAATATATTGTTTGCAAAAAATCTATATATTAAAAAGATTAATAATATAATTTTAATATTAATTAACAAGTTAATTAAATATATAATTTATATTGCAATTATTAAGAAGTTTAACGCAAAAAATTTTGCAAAGCTTTTATAAAAAGAGTTTGTATACTATTATAAAATAATACGTAATATTATTTTCAACAAAAATTTGTTTTTTATAAGTTATTTTTAATCGATATTGTACTAATATTTAGATACAAAGTATTAACTTAGTATTGTATTCTATTTGCAAATCGATAATTAAACAAAAAGACAAAATTAGATTTTAAAATATTACTTGCGTATTTATTGTAATTATAAATAGAATAATTAATCGAAGTTGCTATCTATAATTGTATTTATATATAATAATAGTATTTACTTAAGTATTAAAAAAGCTTTTTACAAATTGTTAATAAACTATATTATAGACTTTGTAAATCTATCTATAAATAGACTTTTAACAAAAAAGATATTTTTAGCTACAAAATAAATAAAATAATTGCGAAATACTAGAAAGTATTTAAGAGAGTTGTAAATAGCAATTTTAAAACAACAAACAAGAAGTTACAACAAAAATTACAAATTAATAAGTTTTTAAATAGACAACAAAGTGTTATTGCAAAGCGTTAATATATATATATTGCAATTTAAGAAAAAAATTAATTATTATTAATTAAAACTCTTTACTATTTTAATTAAAAAAGATAAACAAATATATTAATTAAATTTATTTGCAAAGTACAAAGCAATTTATATTATTTTTTATGTTTTGCTACTTAAATTTTAATATTTGCAAAACAAAGATTTAAAATTAAAATTAATTTTTATCGAAAATAAAAAGAAATAAGATATAAATAAAATACTAAATAAGCAAATTAAAAATAATATATTTAAATATTTAATTAAATAACTTGATACAATTTTATAAGAAGATATATAAAAGTCTTTAAAGTATCTCGAAAATACAATAGACAAAATTTAGAAATTTAAAAAAAAACAAAAGAAACACAATATAATTGCAAAAATATTAAAAATAAAAAAATAAAAAAAACAAGTAATTAGCAAATTAAGAAAGCAAAAACAATTATACAAAAACAAATAAAGCAAAAAATTAAATTAAAGTTCGAAAATTATATTTTTAAAAACTACAAAAACTTCTATAATAATACAAAGACTTAAAAATAAATTTAGATATATAAAAATACAATTATATATATATATTTATACAAGTTAGTTTTTGCTATCTTAAAAATAGCAAACAAAATATATTTTAATTGCAATTATTATAAACAAAACAATTATTATTATAAGCAAAACTAATATATATTAGTTTTATATATTGTAAACTTTGCAATACAATTTATTACAACAAAATAATCTGCAAATTTTAGCACAAAAACTTTTATTAAAAAGTAAACAATTAGAGTCGAAAATTATAATATAATAGCAAATAGTTTAAGAAAAACAAAAAAGATTGTTAATAACAACAATTGCAATTGTACAAATTAATTTAATTTTTTTTTTGAAGTTTGTGCGTTATACTTATTATATTACGCATAATAGTTTATCTTTAATTAAAGAATATTAATAGCAATAAAAAAAACTACTATAATAGCGACAACAAAATAAACGCGCAAAACAAAAAAAAGATATAATAGCAACAATAAAATTTAATTTGCAAAAATACTTTGCTATAAAGTAGCAAAAACACTTAATAATACAACTTGTTATTAAGAAATATACAACAAAGAGATTTTGTTTAAAAACAAATATGCAACAATAGTATTAAACAATTATTATATATTGTTAGTTCTATTTCTATTTTTTTTAATTTGCAAATATATTCTATATTGCAATTAAAAAACAAATCGAGAAGAGCAAAAAATATAAACAAAATTACAACAAACAAAGAAGAAGTTAAAAGAACAAAAAAAATTAAAATTAAAATAAAAAAAACAAAAATTAAAACAAAAATAATAGAGAAAAGTATAAAAACAGATATAAAAGCAAATATAATAGTAGTAATAACAATAACGACAACAATAGTAAACAAAAAATGTTTGTTAAGATTGCACAAATAATTTGTTTGCATATATATTAGTTTTGTTTTTAAAATAGCGTTAATACTATTAAGTTACTTACTATTATTTAATAATTTGTAAAAATGCTAATAATACTTTATACAACAAAAAGTTAGTTAAATTCTTAAATTAATTTTGCAATTACTTTTGTTGTAATTAGAATTAAAACAAAATTGTTTTTGTATAATATATAAATAATCTTAATACTTATATATTAATTGCAATAAGTAAATAGAATACTAAAGAATAAATATTTACAATTGTATTTGTAGAATTGCAATATTTGTTTACAAAACAAATAAAGATTATTATTATTATTGCAAAATAAACTTAAAGATTGCAATATTAATTGCACTAATTTAAATTAAGTATTGCAATAATTAAATATTTTTATAGCTTGCAAATAGATACAAAAATAGAAATAATTGTATTTACAAAACTATTTTGCAAAATAATATAAAAAGCAAGAAAACAAAATAGTAATAATAATATCTATATTACTATATTGCATCTAAGAACAATAGCAACGCGTTTATATATTATAGAAAAAAGTAAATTATTGTTGTTTATTTAATATTTGTTAAAAATAATTTTATTAAAAAGATAAATCTACAATTATCAAAATAAACAAAAATAATAATTGTAAATATATTATTGCAAATATTTATTGCTTTTTTATTATTTATAAAATACAAAAAATTACTTTGAATATTTGTTTTTATCTTATTGCTATTAAAAGTAATTGCAAAATAGAACTTTGCGTATCTACAAAACTATATATTAATCTTGTAAATATATTGTTGCAAATATTTATTGCTTTTTTACTATTTACAAAGTACAAAAAATTATTCTAAATATTTGTTTCTATTTATTGTTGTTAAAAAACAAATAATTGCAAAGTAAAATTTTGCGTATTTATATTGCAACATACGTAGCTTCGTAAATATTGCTACAATAGCAATATAAAAATTATATTGCAACTAAAACTAATAATATAGATTTTAAAGATTAAGACTCTAAGAGAGAATATAATTGTAAAATATATTTTGCAATATTAGATTTGCTTTGTAGTAGTATATCTAGTATATATTAGTATATATTTAACAAAGAGTTGCGCAAACTAGATTTAAGTAGAACTAGTATTAAGTTAGCAAATATTGTTTGCGCATTGCTCTTTTTTAATAATAAACAAGAAAGCGTTTTATAGAAAGCGAGATTTTTCTTGCATTTGTATTTTTTAGCAATTAGTTTTACTAGAAATACTACTATTACTATTATACGTGCTATCTAACTTGACTCGCTTGACTACGCAGCTCTACTTAAAGAGATAGTGGCTACTTTACAATTTCTGCTTGTTTCTGCTCGCGCTAATCTAATTAGAAAATTAAAATTATTTATATAAATTAGTATTGTTTTATACTTAGTTCGAAACTTTTAGCCCAATTGGACTAGTACTAGAGACGTAATAAATTATCAAAATTAGGATTTTTCGATTCTATAAATAAATCCGCGTCTATAAGCGTCAATCTATTAATAAAATTAAGAAATTCTATTTTCGATAATTTATTACGTCTCTAGTACTAGTCCAATTGAGTTAAAAATTTCGAACCAAGTATAAAACAATACTAATTTATATAAATAATTTTAAGTTTCTAATTAGATTAGCGCGAACAGAAACGAGCAAAAATGCCGATATCGTCTCTATAGAGAATCGATAGCAGGATTAGCATATACAAAACGTCTTCTTCGGAATTGCCAATATAATATGCAAATTTGTCTATAGTATTATTAAAAGTTATATATATTTTCAAAATCTTTTTAACACAAAATTTAAAGATAAATCTAAACTATATACTATAAATAGTTTATAAATACTTAGAATTTAATTTTAGATTGCTTGTTAAAATTCTAAAATTATTACAAAAATTTCTATTATTATTAATAATTAAAAGCTTTTATTAAAAGATTAACAAATTAATATTTTATCTACAATATTATTTTTATTATTTTTGTATTTTTTGTAATTGCGTTTATCTAAAACAACAATATCTATAAACTAAAAATAATATTCGATATTTATTTTCTTATTATTAATTATAATTAATTAGTTTTATTAATATTTATTCTTTTGTTATTCTAAAATTAGATTAATTATAAACAAAATTTAAAATATATTTATACAATTAAATTAATAGCTTATTGCAAGTTTAGCTATAAATAAATTTTACTATTTAAAAAATTTGTTTAAAAGATACTAAATTTGTTAATATTCAATATAATTGCTTAACAAAAATTGTTAAAAAAAATTAACAATATAAAATATTTGTTAAAATAATAAAAAAATTATTAATCTTATTTTATATATAATTACTAGTTATTTATAATTTTGTATATATTTTAAATTAATAGTATTGTTTATAAGTTCTATAAAAAATCTTATTAATATATATATATATTGTTTTAGATATTGTAAGAAAATAATAATAGAATCTTAATTAGTAAATAATTATAATTACAGAGACAATAGAAACTTATCGCGATATATATATAAATTGTACTATATAGTTTAATATTATATTAAGTAGCTAAAGATATAAGATTTAAGTAAAAGAGATTACATATATATTGTAGATAGATTGCTAATACTAGTAACAAATATTTTTAAATTTATAGTTTAATATTATCTAGTTACTTAATTACAATATTAAAGAAACTTCTAATTTTTATTAATTGTTGCAACAATATATTAATTAATTAAGTTAAAATAATAAATAGTTAAATATATATTAATTATCTACTTATTAAATCGATTATTTTAAGAATATATAATATTTTTTCTTGTATTTAATTAAGATATAAATATTGTTTATATTTTATTTGTATAAAAGTAACTTGCACAATTTTAAGATTATTATAAATATTACTTAATTTTCTTTTATTTATTAATTATATAATCTAGATATATTTGATTAAATTTAAATATTTTCTATTATTTATAAATAAATTGTAATATTTTTGTTATATTTTGAAGATTATTTTAGAAACAACAATTAAATAATTAAGTTTTAATAAATTTGCTAGTATTTAGATCTTTAATATTGTTAATAATACAAATCTTTAAAATAATTTTGCTACAAAGCAAAAAAATCGAATTAATTTGCAAATATATTATAATTTAATATTAATTTTAATTAAAACTAAAACTTTTAACTGGAATTTTAATCTAAACTTTTTAGCAAATTATTACAAACAATATAATTTAATAATATAATTTATATTTAGATATTTAATATTTTTAAAATATTGTTATTTATTTGTTACTTCTATAAAAGTAGTTTATTATTATAAAGATACTTTTAACAATCTTTGAAAATTATAAAAGTTTTATAATATTATATATTAGTAACTAAAGATTATAGTTATCGCAAAATATTTAAAAGATATATTTGAAATTATTCGAAAAACTTAATATAGTATAAATAGCTTATATTTTATTTTTAATATTAATAGCGTAAAAATTAATTTTAAAAAACACTTTATTGCAATAATAAAGTATTTTATTATTAATTTAAGATATTAAAAGTTAAGTATTATATTTAATATTTAATATAATTTTGTTATATAAATAATAGAAGTTATTATTTATATTATAAAATAAATTTATAATTCTTTGTTAATTAATATTATTAAAACTATTAATAATAAAACTAATACAATTGCTACTTTTTATTAAAGATATTTTATTTTTTAATATACAAAGATTAATAATTGTTTTAAAATAAAAATATAAAATATTACTTTATAAATTAAGTTTAATTTAAGAAAAAAGTATTGCTATATATAATATTTAAATAAACTAATTTTGTTGTCGATATAATATATAGTTATTGTTGCAAAATTATTTATCTTTTGTTAATTTAATTTGTTAAATTTCGAATAACAAAATATTTATTATATTAATAAAGATAATAAAGTACTAGTAATTAAATTGTCTAATTCTAAAGACAAAGAAATAAAATTTTAATTTTGTCAAAAATTCTTTTGTTTAATATTAACAACAATATTATTCAAAACAATAGACAAATAATTAATATAAATTTTATATTTATTAAGATAAGATTTTATTTTAAATATATCAATTGTTGTCTTTTCTTTATTGCAATATTTGTATTAAATAAGATTAAATAATTTGTTTTACTATCTAAAATAAATAATAAAAACTATCTAGAATATTATATCTATTTTAGATAGTATATTATTAATAGTTTGAATATAAAATTAAGATAAAGTAGTACAATTAAAATAAAAAAATAGATATTTTTGCAAAGATAAAACAATAAGTGTGTTTATATTAACAATAATAGAAAGATGCTAAATTTAATATAATATTATTTAAGATTACTTAAATAGCATATTATTTATATATATAGATTCGATTTCTTTTTATTTATAATAATTACAATTTAAGATTGTAATTTACTTGTAAATAACTAATATTAACAACCATTTATAGATAACAAATACAATTTATATTTAGAATTATATTTAGAGTTATATATTAATATTTTTGCGCATTTTATATTTTTATATTTTAATAACAATTTAAGATTTATACAATTTTTCTAAAATAATACTTTTTCAATTGCAAATTGTTATTATTTGCGTTGTCGCTAAAATAAAATACTATTAATAATTTCGATTTGTATTAGATACATTTACGTTAATTCTAATATATTAAATCTTAATTACAATAATTCAAGTATATATAATTTCTATTATAATAAATGTATCTAAGTACTTTACAATAGATTTATATAGTTAATATTAATCTTTAGCAATATATATTAATGTTTAGACAATACAATAATAAGATTTAAATTATATTTATTAAGTTGCATATATAGTAAAATATAAATACAAATTTATTTAATAGCTTAAATATTGTTAATTAACATTTATTAATTGCAACATATATGCTAGCTTCTCTTTCGAATATAAATATATATATAACAACAAAATAACAATAAATTCAATAAATTGCTTAAAACAATTTAATATTTACAATTAATTGTGTAGTTTTAAATTTATTTGCGATTTAAATATTTTAATTTTAACAATAAATTTTCTATATTTAAGATCTCTTGTATTTGCTAAATAATTATAGTTAAATTTGTATATATTGTCGAATCTAGCAATAATAAAATGGAAATAAATTGATAATATAGAAATGCAACTTAATAAAATATATTTTATACTAATTAATATAGCAATCTTTTAAAGTATTATATTTTGTTTAAAGATTAAAAAGTAATTAATTTCAAATATAAATCAAAATAAATGTTTAAACTTTAACTATAAAAATAGTTGCAACAATTTTAATAATTAATAGAGTCGAATTTGTTAATAGTTAAATACAACAATTTGGCAATAATATAGAATATATTGCGTGTATTTAATTATTAATATTAATGTTTGCAAAACTTATTGTAATAGTTTACATAATACAAAATTTTATTTTGTTTTTAGCAACAAGTTTTATAAATATATAAGTGTATATTTAAATTTCTTGTAATATCTTAACAACAATATCTTTATATATAATTTGATATATTTAAGTTGCGCAATATACATTTATGTTGTAGCAATTAACAAAGCTTGTCAATTGTTATTATTAAATATCTAATTTTTGTATTTACTACAATTGTATTTATTAAAAATATTATTATAGTTTGTTTGTTCAGATATATTTGATATATTCTTTACGTTCGAGACTATAAATAGAAATAACAACAAAACAAACTAAAATAAGAGAGTCGACAAAGATAATATAGACGCAAATTAATTAATATTGTTATAAATTTAATATATATCTCTAACAATAATTGTACGCAACAATCAACAACAATATATAAACTAACTAAATTGCATCAAATTTGCACAACACTTAATTTCTTTGCAATTGAAGTGTCGAAGTCTTTAATAATAACTTTACGTTAAATATAATTAATTAATGCGACGCAATTTTAAAAGATTAACTAAGATTAAACTAATATTGTTAAACAAAGATTAAGATCGAAATTATAAAATTATTTGCACTATATTATCTAGCATAACTTAACACTTTTGTTATTTAACAGTAACAATATTATTTTGCTTTATATTAATATATATTGCGATTCTTAAACACAATTTGTGTTTATATAATATATAATATCGAGTTACAATTAACTTAAACAATATATAATCGCATTGCTATTATATTGTATTTTATAATATAGTTAAGCAAAGTATTAAAGACGAGATTGTATCAAATTGCAAAAATAATATTTATTTAAATTTAATATTAAAAAATTAAATTATTAATACTAGAAAACAATTAATGCTATTTAATAAATTATTTATATTTTGCAAATCAATTGTTTAAGCAATATAATTATATTATTTATTTAAATTTGTCTCTATCTAATATATTTTATATAGTAATTATCTTTTGTAACAAAAGATTAAAAATATATTTGTTTGTTTGCTATAAATTGATTGCAATTAATTGTATAGATATTATTTTGCAACAATATTACAAGAAAGTAGAATTTACGTATTAATTAATAGTTTTGTTTAAACAAATATTCTTCTAATTGTATTAAAAAGTCAATAGCAAATCGATTCTAAAAAATAACCTTATTTTATTTACTTTGTTTATTAATATAATTTAATAATTTAATATGTTATTAATTATTATCTTGTATATTGCATTTCTTTTATAAATTTAATTTTCTAGATAGATATTAACAATTTTGTTATTATTTTTGTTAAAAATCGAGATACATACGCGAGTGTAATTAAAATATATAATAATAGAGATTAATATATTGCTTTCGTTATAATTGCAAGAAAAGATAGCACTACTATTATTAGCTAAGATCGACAAGACTTAATATATATAAATATAACAAAATAATTTATTTATTTATTTTATAAAATAAGCTTATATTAATTTCAATTATATATTAGTTTGTTTTAAACTTTCTATATTTATTTTTTTTATTAAAAGTTTCTTTTGCAACTCTTTGTATCTTTATATAATAATAAAGATAATTTTTGCAATTTTGTAGCAAACTTTATTAAGATCAAGCAATTAATTAAAATTTAAATAGATATTAAGTATTTTAAACAATTTGTTTTTAGATTTAGATTTAAATATACAATATATTCGAATATTAATATAATAATAAACTATTTTATTATTTTTATTTAGTAATAGATTTGTTATATTGCTATCTTTGCAAACAATAGCAAAAGAATATATGCTAAATAATTAATTGCAACAACAAAATTAAATACTCGAATACAATATAAATTTTAATATCTTTATTTTTAATATTTTAGTATAAACAAAATAATATAAGATTTGCGAAATAAAAAATATAAATTAGATATTACAAATTAGATACTATAATATAAGAATTGTATTGAAAGTTTAAAAAATAAGAATTGCAAAATATTAATAAATATAAATTTAATTGTTTTAAAAAAACGTATTAAACGCAGTATAATTTGTATTTTATTTATTTTTTATCTATAATATAGAATGTATCTCGATTAATAATTTGCGTCAATAGTAAGATAAATATATAAAAATAAATATTTGTTTAATTGTATTGCAATTAATGTATTACAACAATAAAAGTATTGTAATTATCTTATTAACGCAACAATTATAATCTAACAATACTATTGTTATAAATTATATATTGTAAAATTTATTTGTTTATATAAACAAACTAGAAATTAAAACAAACAAAATATAGCTATTAATATATATTATTGTTCGCAATAAATGTAGAAGATACTATTAAAGTATCTATTGCAATAAGTAATTGCATTTGCAATATAATAGTTAATTATACTTTATATTAATATTGATATATAATATATAGAACAAGAATTGTTGTAATAATATACAATTGCAATATATAATACGGAATTAAAATTAATTGTTGTTTGCAATATTAAATCTTTTTAAAAATTTGCTTGTTTCTAAGTTGTCTCTTTAATTAGCGTCGAATTGCTAGACGTTTAAAATTCGAATAAAATATTAATATAAAATCAAGTATATTTAATTTCTTGTACATTAATTATTATTCAATTTTAATTTAAACAAGAATCTTAATTATATAAAAAGTTCAAAATAACGTCTTTATTATTCTTGTTTTTATTTTGAACTAATTAAAATTTATTAAGAACTTTCTTTTTTTATACAATATTATTATTAGTCTTAATCTTATCTTTATTTAATTTAGAACGCAACTTTGTTATATATTGTTTTTTGTTTCTCTTTTCTTGTTTGCAAGCAATCTTATCTTTATATTCGAATTATTTTTAAATATTATATACTATTACTTATTACAACAAACACAACGCGCTTATATTACAAATTTGCGTTTTTATCTTTATTTTTATCTTTATTCTTCTTAATAGTATTATTGCTTTTCTTAGCTACAAGTCTATCTTATATTTATTTTGTTTAATAATTAAGAGCGTCTTGTTTACATTTATTACTTTGTAATTTCGAAAATCAATCAAAATACAATTATAAAGAAAAAATAGTAATAGTATTAAAGTTAATAAGATTACTTAAACTAAGTTTAAGATTTTTTTTAATAATACTATGCAAACAAATTTGAAATTAATTAGATAAAAAAATATAAAGAATATATAATATATTTGTAAAATTTGTATATAATAATTATTTTACTTAAATCAATTTTACAATACATATTAGAAAAGAACAATAAAACTATCTATTGTAACAATATTGTTGAAATTAAATAATACAAATTTTACGCAATAAGATTAATATATTATATAAAGAGTTTGCGTATACTATATATATATTTTTAATTAAAACTAGTAACCAAAATATAATAGCAACAATTAGCAAAACTTATTTAGCAATTAAAAGATCTATTCTAATATAATTAAAAATAATAGAAATTACAAGTACAAAAGCAAAATTGTTAATTATATTTAATATTGATAATATATTGCTTATTAATATATATGTTATACTTATAAGTTTACTATATTACAAAAAACAACTCAAAAAGACAAACAATTTACAAAATTTATTTAAAATATATATATACAAGAGTAGAGCTTAATAACAAGTAATTAATACTTTTAACAAATATAAAATAGTTTTGTTATATAATATTTTAATACAATAAACAAATACTTTTGCAAAAAAAATACAACAAAGAATTCAAACAATAAATTAAAGATTCGACAAAATTAATATATATAATAACTTTAAATATATAGAAGAAAAAAGAGACAAATATACAAACAAAAAGACTAAATTAAAATTAATAACAATATCTTTAATATTTAAAAAACTTGATTTTAAAAAAAAAGTTGTTAATATAAGACTTGTAACAACTTAATATAAATTAACTCTTCGTAATTAAAACTATAAAGAAACTAGAATTAAACTAAATAAATATAGAGATATATTAGAAATTAATATAACAGAATCTATTATTATATTAACTCGAATTAGATCGAATACGCATATTTGAAATTAATTATTAAATACTTGTTTGTCAATAAACAATAAAAAGATTGTTGCTTTTTATAGTTAACAAATATATTATTGTTTATAAAGTTTAAATTAAAAAAAACAATAATATAATTAATTAAGTTTATATTTAAGAACAAGAGTACTACAACAAACAATATTTAAATTTTGAATTTTTTTTTTAAAATAATTTTATATTAAGAAGAACAATTCTTGTTATTAAGTTTATTTGCGTTTTGTGTTTAACAATCTTAAAACCTAGTTGTATATACAATTTGTCAAAATATTGCAATATAGAATGTTAAATTATTTGTTCAATTATTTTGATTAAATTTTGCTTAAATTAGATTTGTAACATTTGCGACTAAATATACTTTAGCTTATATATAAAATTTATTAAAATAGTATAGATACGTTCGATTTATTAATACTTTAATACATTGCTAATAGATAGAATTGTTAATAAAAAATAGCGCAATCAAAGAACTTTTAAATATTAAAAGAATTAATTGTTTATAATTATTAATTTTGTATTGTAGAATTTTTGATTTGTTAATTGCGAAAACAAAATGTAATTTTTAAATTAAATCGAGAATTTCCAAAATTAACTTAACTATTAAATTATTAATAAACAAGATAGCTAGATACGAGTGCTAGAAAAAATAAACAACAAGCTCTATATATTTTTAATATTAATTTTGTCAAAAATACAATTACTTGCGTGCAATAAAAAGTAGAAAAACTATTGCAACTTCTATATTTATATAGAGATCTATTTTATATTGCGATATATTATTAAATATACGAATATTAAGTTGTTGCAATATACGCTTTAACAAATTACAATTATTTTTTAATTAAATATAATCAATATTTTTAAATACGCGCAAACATTATTATATATACTTTATATTGTTAATACGTTAATAATTTTAATAAGATTGCAACAAATTATATTACAAAATAGTCTTGTAAACTTGTGCAATAAAAAGAACATTAGTTTCGAAATAGATTCTTTGTTGAAACTATTAAACAATAGTCTAAAGATATTTTAATACAATTGCACTTATTTTTCTAAAAACAACAATACTCTTCTTAAGAATTAAGCTTTTAACAATTTATATTTTAAAAATTTGAAAAACTTTATCGAATTTGTATTTAAGAAATCAGATTTAAACAAATATTTGTTAAAATTTTTTGCAAAAAAGATTTAAAATATAGTTAAAAATTTGATTTAAAAATCTTTTGTGCAACTTTATACAAATTAAGATTGTTTCTCTTTTAATTTTGCGTTCAATCTATATAACAAGAATTTTGTAATACTAAACAAAAATATATTTAAATATAACAAGAAGTAGATTGCGAATACAATAACAATTAACTTTATATAAAACAAGATTAATAACATTTTGCTATTTTTTGTTTTAAATATTAATAAGTTCGATACAACGCAAATATTAGACAATTTTATTTTGTTTGCAAAAATAACAAGTAATTAATTAGATATATTTGTCAATTAATAAATACAAATAACAAGCGACAAATTAAATAGAGAAAATTTATTTTTGTTAATAGTTGTCTTTAAGGTTTAATATATTAAAGCAAAAGCGTTAATATATTTTGCAATATTGTAGAAGTATATATATTATAGTTTACACAATAATAAATATTGAAAGACAAGTATATATTTCAAAAGCAATTATACAATATTATAAATTCTAGTTTTCAAAGCTATTGTAATAAGACAAATTGTATTGCGCGATTTTATATAACAATTATTCAAGAAATTGTTTTAACGCTTTTCTCTTTGCTTAAAAGCGCATTTTTAATAGTACAAAAAACGCAACAATTATATTTGAAAATATTTTTCTTAACATTTTACGTTTTTTGTTTTTTGTTATTTTATTTTGTTTGTTGTTAATTTTAGATACTTTGGCTTAATTTAACAATTAAGTTATCTTAATTTAGCTAAATAACTTTTAATATTTGTTTAACAATACTATTATTTTAGTTTTGTTTATAATTTTTAATATATAAGTATTAATTGCAATTGCGCTCTCTTAAATCTAGACAATATTGCTAAAAAATAATAATAAATTTATTAACAATTGTGTTTGTCAATATAATCTACAACAATAAAGATATATTTTTAGCAATTGTATAAATATCGAATGTTGCAATACTTAAACTAGAATTTGTCGAACAATATATAGCAACAACAATAATATTCTTGTTTGCATTAAAATTAAATTGCAAAATCTAATAAAAATACAATATTAAATATTGTTAAGTAATTAAATACTACAAGTATTTTAATAATATTGCGATATATTTTAAGTAACATAAATCTTCTTAAAAATTTTGAGCAATTTCTAGATTTTGTTTAGTTTTTTAATTGTCTTAAATTAATTGTTTTTTAGCTCTTAAAGCAACTATTTGCTTCTTATTAATTCTTTTTGTTTTAAATTTTAATACTCTAACAACTTTGCTAAATTTTTTTATTTATTTTTCTTGTCGCGTGTTAAAGATCTTGCAATTTAAATTTATAATTAACAATTTAATTTAATTGTTAATAATATTTTAACAACAATTCTAAATCTCGAACATCTTGCTTTTATTGTTGTTTATATTTTAACTTTTTTTTATAATAGATATAATTTTATCGCAAAATCTATATATTTCGATTTATTTCGCATCGACAAATTGTTGTAACAAAATCTTATTTTTAATATAATTCTTAAATTCGACTAAGTTTTCGAATATATTGTTCAATATAATTATTAAAAAGAAGTAACAAATATGCAATTTAAAAAACAATTTACGTGTTTTGTTTTGTTTTTACTATAATAGCTTCTTTCAAAATTAATAAGTCTTAAGCTTATTTCTTTTTGCATTGTTGTTTAATATTATATATAATCTTATTTCTATACTATAATTAGAATTACACACAATATAGCAATAGACAAGTTTTTAATAATTTAATGTTTTGTAATTCTTATTATCGAAAAACTCTAATAGATACTTGCAAAAACATTTGTTTAAATTAAAATTTATTAGATTCTATATATTGCAATTAAGATTTCGATATCTCTCTAAATTTGTTTGTCTTTTGCTTAATATTTAAGAATTGTTTATTGTATTGTTTTGCGCTATATATTTTTTAACTTTAAGCGAAATCTTTATCTCTTTGTACTAATTAAAATAAAAAATTATAAAATAGATATATAAAAGTTTATATCGTATAACGTGTTTCAAATATTGTATTATTTGAGACAACAAATTTAAAGATAGTTACTAGAAAACTTTTCTAATATTAGAGTTGTTTATTTTAAATTTATAAGTCTTTATTGTTATTAATATTAAGAAATTAATACAATTATCGTTTAAGATTTCGAATTAATTAGAGAGTCTTATTTTGTCGCTTTTTGTTATAAAGTCAAAAAAGAATATTATTTACAATATAGATTTTAGCAAATAATTTAATATAACAATTTAGAGTCTAATTAATTTTACGATTTGCAAGATTTTTATAATAGTATTTATAAAAATAATAGTTTTAAGAACGTTGTAAAAGTCGCTAACGCTATATAATAAAATATATTAAAGATTTGCTATATCTTTTTTTGTAATTTGAAGTTTAACAATTTAAATATAAATTTTTGATTAATTCAATAAAATTTTTACGATACATATATTTTTTAAAAAATAGTATTAATTTATAATATTTGCAAGTATTATTAGATTTAAAGTAATTAAATTTGTGTTAAAAGATAATTTGATTAGCAATCTCGCATATAGTATTTCAAATTTATAATACTTAGATCGAAATTTTTGCTACTTGTTATATAAATGTAGCTTGTCGATATTTACTATATATAATCGATTAAAATAACTAGATTTATTTAGCACGTTATTTTTAAAAAATTTAAATAGTATTATTTCTAAATTAGTAAATATTGCAATTATATATAAGTAAATTCTTTTCTTGTTTTTTGATTCAAAATTAGTATAAATACGTATATTATATATAGATTTATCTTGCTTTATATATTTTCGACTTTTTTACTATTGCTATTATTGTTTAGTACAAAAAGATAACAATCTCGAATTCGCATTAGTATCTAATATTGTTGTATCTTTAAAATTTTAAGTAGTATAATAATTAATACTACTTTCGACAAATTATATATTAATAATATTGTTTAAAAGATTAGACTTTTATTAAAGTTAATTTTGATATATAAAATTATATCGATCTAATCTATTAACAAAGTTCAAATATATTAAATTTGCTATAATTTAAATACAAAATTAAATTGATTTTAAATCTTCTTAATTATAAAGTTGTCTATAATATGTTTGTTATTATGCGTATATTTAATATTATAGACAAATATTGCGTTATTATTTCTTTCGATATTATTAAAATTATAAATATTGTTAAAATTGTTAAGAGACTTAAGCTTGCTATTATATTTAAATTTGTTGTTTTATTTAAATTAATTATTTTGCGTATTTATATTTTTATTGACAAAAAAATATTTTTACTACTATTGTTGTTTAAGAATATCGCAAAATCGAATTTTGTTATTAATATAAATATATATTATTATTAACGCAATTATTGTTGTCTTTAATCAAGACTAATTTTGATAAAAATTGTAAAATTATAAGTTGCATTATTAAACAAACAAAAATATTAATTTATTGTAAAAAATTAGCAATCTTCTATTGTTTTTATTTCTATATTAAAATTATATTTTTACAAATCTATTACAATTAACGTATCTAAGATATATTAAATTGTATTTAAAGATTTGTCTATCTATATAAATTTATCGATTAAAAATAGACAACAAAAACAATTGCTAAATTAATTAAATAAAAGTTGAATTTTAATATTAAAAACAAGTTAAAAAAGAATAACAAATTAAAGAAACATTGTTTCTAAAATTATATATATACAATATAGTATAGCAAATAAAGCAAAAGTAAATATATTGTTAAACTAAGTACTTTAATTGACAACAATAATAATAAAATAATAACTATATTGCAAAGATAAATATAGAAAAAAGAAAATTGTAACGCGTTGAAAATATATAGACGACTTGCAAAATAACGCAATTTAACTAAAAATATAGAGTTTTGAGCTTAGACATATTGCTAGAAGATTGCTTGTTAATTGTCAACTCGAAGAGACTTCACGCGATACGTCTAAGAACTAAGACAACGTCTAAGCTCAAAATCCTTAATTATAGGCTCAAACTATATAATTATCAATTTCTTATTAATCTTAACACAAAATCGACGTTTAGCAAGTTATAAACATATACTCTTGACGTTTCTTAAAAAATCTTAATAGATTTTGTGCTTAACGCAACTTCTTTTTCTCCAACATTATATACACAATACGTAAAAAACTCTTTTTTCGCAATATCTACACAATATGTTTGAATTTCTTAATTGTTCTTGTATATATAGATTGTCATATATATTTATAAATATATTTGAGAAAATCTTAACAAAGACAATTCTAATATTAATTGTATATATATTTAAAATATAATTTTTTAGCTACTTTTTATGTTTAATATTAATATAGCAATATAATATCAACTATTGTATATATTTGTATTTCGGAAATGTAACTCTAGCAGATCTAGAAGACATTTTTTGAAGACTTTTGTTCAAGCCGATCCGACAGATCTACTAGTCTAGAAAAGGCAATATAAGAGCTTACTAAGTAATATAAACTACACTTATATAATACTCTTGTATTTTTTGTAATTTATATTGCTTAGTATTGGGCCAGTTGTGCAAACGTGGGTAAGCGATACTATTCCAAAAGAACTTAACCTCGACAAGTCTGGGAACTGAGGCAAAATAATCGTTCTCTTCCTCGTTACTCTCTCCATTAATCCCTCTTCCTCTCCTCCTCTCTCCTGCTGCTGGTTGATGCTGGTCTCCAGCCATCGATCGCCCCGCACGCCAAAGATGACCTCCACCAACTATACGGACCACTTAACGCTACGAAGCAAAGAGTGCCATATCGATAGCGAACACGGTGCAGACGAGCCACCAGCCGACGGGTCAAGTACTCGCCCGTACAAGACGCTCGGATACGCGTACATACAGAATATCGACCACCCAACCAAACACTACCTAATTCGGACGTCCGACACAACAACCCTAGAGGGAGAACTTGCGTGGAAGGTACCGGCCAAGAGCGCGGTTAAGAAGGCCCAGGGTGTCCTCGAGAGACACGAGAAAAAGCTCGAGAAGCAGCAATCCGCAGAAGAAGAGAACCGGAGGCAACATCAAGCGGCGCTCGAGCGAGCCAGCAGCATTGTTGTTTCGGAGGATCCGTCCCTCCCCCAAGCAACCCGGATCACCATTGCTAACAAAGACATCAAACTCGGAGACGAGCACCAGAAAGGCACCCGCGTCAAAGTCTGCGGGAGGATCCATCGCCTGAGGGCGCAGAAACATGCCACGTTCATCACTCTTACAGACGGCTACGGTCACCTACAATGCGTGCTTGAAGCAGGGAATCTGACCATGTCCCGTGATGCGCTCCTGATGGCTCAAGGTACCTCGGTGACCATGTACGGCGAGTTGAGAAAAGTACCTCAGGGTCACTCCGCTCCAGACGATCGCGAACTTCACGTGGATTTTTATCGGGTTATTGGCACTGCACCATCCGACTTGGATTCCCTGCAAAACAAAGTGTCCGCCTCGCAGAACCAGTGGGATAGCACCATGCTCGATAACCGACATTTGGTGCTTCGAGGAGACAATGCATCTTCCCTGATGAAACTTCGAGCTACCGTCGAGCTAGCCTTCATAGGCGTCTACCGCAAAATGAACTTCACCAAAGTGTCGCCGCCCGCCCTGGTACAGACGCAGGTGGAAGGTGGATCGACTCTCTTCAAAGTCCCATACTACGACGAAGTTGCTTATCTCACCCAGTCTTCTCAGTTGTACCTTGAAAGCGTTCTGCCGGGGCTCGGGAACGTCTATGCGATTGAGAAGTCCTACCGGGCTGAGAAAAGTCTGACCCGACGTCATCTGTCGGAGTTCACTCACATTGAGGGCGAGTTGGATTTTATTGAATTTGATGATCTGCTCGATCATCTTGAGGAGCTTATTTGTGCGGTCATCGACGCTGTTCTCGCCAAGGACGATATGGCTCGATTTATCAAAGCCGTCAATCCCGACTTTCAAAAGCCCTCGAGACCGTTTATGCGCATGCGATATTCTGATGCCATTGACTGGTTGAACTCTCAGGACCCTCCCATCCTCAATGAAGAGGATAAGCCACATCAGTTCGGCGACGATATCGCCGAGGCGGCCGAGAGAAAGATGACGGCCCGCATCAACCGACCGATTCTACTCACTCACTTCCCCGCGAACCTTAAAGCCTTCTACATGAAGAAAGACCCGAGCGATCCTCGACTCACGGAAAGCGTGGACCTGCTGATGCCGGGCGTGGGCGAGATTGCGGGTGCCTCAATGAGAATGGAAGGCTACGAGGAGCTCCTGGATGCTTTCCGGAAACACGGGCTCAGCGAGGCCGATTACTACTGGTATAGCGACACGCGGAAGTAAGTTCCTCACAAGAAGCTCGAGCATGACTTGCTGATTATCTCTCAAGATATGGAACGTCACCCCATGGCGGATACGGCATTGGTCTGGAGAGATTCATTGCCTGGTTGGCGAAACAACACACGATTCGTACGGCATGCCTGTACCCACGTTTCATAGGGCGGTGTAAGCCGTAAAGGCTTCGGCGAAGTATCTGATGGATTATTCTAGCTCAATGGACATGTGTAGATCTATGCTCGTATAGCATATGCACCAGTGGGTGTCAGAACTCCCGGTGCACAGGGCCTTAATAATCAAAACATTTATTTTAATTATTAACGTAATTTCGGCGATAAAATTCTTAAGAATATAAAACCAATTATTATTATATATAAAAATAAGAGCTTTAAAAATATTAATAGATTTTTTTCGCTATAATATAATAAAATTTATTTAAAACTTTTTATTTATTTTATAACTAAACTTCTTATAGAATAAACTAAGAGAATTATTAATTATTAGTATTTTTAATATAATTTTAATTAAAGTTTATAAAAAAAATCTTTTTCTTTTTTATTAAATAATTTAGATAATTACTAGTTGTATACTATCTTACTTTTCTAATATATTATCTTTACTTTGCTTGTATATTATTCTCTCTTTACTAAGTCTAATCGAGTAATTTCTAGATTTTATCTACGTATCTTTTGTTTATATTATTGTTGTTGTTGTTGTCTTAGAATAGAATTCTTCTAGATAATATATTATATATATAGAAGTTTGCAATCGTAAAACTAAAAGATTGTTCGCAAAACTTATTAAATAAGATATAAGTTATATCTTTGTAGTTACAAAATTAATATTAGATAGTCTTTAAAAACTTTACTTAGCAAACGTTTGTTACAAGCTTATTAAAGCTATACTAGTAATTTAGATTCTATATCTTTGAACAAACTTGCTATTATATTTGTTATATTTAAGAAGCAAGCAATCTAAATATAATATTTGCTATATTTGACAAACAAATATTGCAAGCAACTATATTTGTATTGCTCGATAAATAAGCAAGATAAACAATTAATATTTTTTTAATATATAGAAAACAAAATACAACTCTCTTATAAATTGTGTTCAACTTATTATAGATTTTTATTTATTGTTACTTTAATTTATCGAATTTTTTTCAAAATTTATTAAATATAGAAATTATCTATAGTTGTCAACTCTTGTTATCAAATAATTGCTTATATTATTTGAAGATATCTATAAATTTCTTTGATTGCACAACTTATTTTAATATCTTTAAAAAAAGTACTAGCGTAATATTTTAAATATTCTAAAAATATTTGTATTAAATTAATGCACTTCTATTTTAAATACTAGTTTATTAGTATTATATTAATTATTAATTATAGAAAATAACAAAATTAAAATTAATAAACTTAATATCTACTATAAAGATTGTATCGATCTAGAGAAATAACTTTTATAAATAAATATTTATTTTATTTTTTGTTTTGTTTTAGCAAACTAGAAGACAATTTTTGTATTAATATTTTTTAGAAAAAGAGTTTAGTATTAACTTAAGTTAAACTTACAAAAGTATTTGAAAAATAATAGCGAAAACTTTTGTGCAATATTTATAAACTTTAACAATTTTAAAAAAAAGCTACAAAAAATCTTTAAAATATTTAACAAAAAACAAATTGCAAAAAAAGTAATTTAGTATTTAATTTAACAAATCTTTGCAACAAATTATATAGTTAAATTTTAAAAATATATTAATTTAATCAAATAAAATAATATTGTATTTATAACAATATTTCGACAAAAATAAAAAAATAACTTAAAGAACAAAATTATATATAATAAAAGAATTCTTAACAATATATTTAATTTTATTAAAATAGTTATCGATTTTAACAATAAACTATATAAAAGAGTTATAAAAAAAATACAATTAATTTTAAGAAAAAACAAAAATTTTCTTTAAATTAGCAATCGAATATTAGCAAAAAAAATCTTGTTTTAATTAAAATATAGTAATCTTAATTATTGTAAATTTGTATCTATAAAATTAAATTCTATTTAACAATATAAAAAAAAGAATTCTAGAGAAAAGCAAAATAATAAATTTTAGAAAATATACTATTTATATAGTAAACTAAACTATTTTGCAAGAAATTATTAATTATAAAACTTAATAAATTGCTAACAAATTAATATTATATTAAAAGAAATATTTAATAGTTAAAATAATATTAGAAAGCAAATTAATATAGAAGCAAATATTTTTAAGATTAAATTAAACAACAACTATTATTTGATAAAGAATTTAAATTAGTTGCAAAAAGTTCTAGATAAAATATTATTAAACAAGATATTTGTATTTATACAAAAAATTAATTAAATACTTAATAAGATTATAAGAGCGAAACAATTAAAAATACTATACTTTTATTTAATAATAAACTTAGATAACAAGTATTAGAATTAAAGCTTTAATGACTAGTATATAGTTAATTAATAAGAATACTAGTTATACAAAACTAATTATATACAAGAAATAAGTATAAGTACTATAGATGCTAAGACGCTAGACGTTAGTAAAGAAATTGTTAATATAGAAATATACTAACTATATAAGTTTAGAAATTTAATTTAAAAATTGCAAAAATTATATTTAGAATAATCTTGTAGACTATTTTAATAAAAAATAAAAAATACTTTAAATTGTATTATATTTTACTAAAAAGCAATATAATTAATAGCGTAGATATATACATGAAATATATAATAAAAATAAAAAAATTATTTAAAATTATTTTTTTCAATATATTAAAGAATTTTTTAGTATATTTAAGATTCGCAATATAGAAATCGAGTTTAAATTCGAAAATATAAAATAGCAATTTTATTAAAAGATTAAAGAGTTTGCTATCTATCTAAACAATCTATATTTGCAATTAGAAATATTAATTATTAATAATAAGAAGATACAAAATCTAAAGAACAAATATATCGACAAGATTTGTTAGAAAATATTTTATTAGTAATATAGCTATATTAGTATTATATAGATATATGATAAATTTATTGAAATTAAACAATATCTGCAATTAATTAAAAAACTATTAAGATTAAATAGTATCTTTTATATTGCAAAAGATTTCGAAAAATATAATAAAGAAAATCGATTTTTGCGCAAGCAAAATAATTTGTTTAATACAATTAACAATACAAATAACCCTATTATATTAATTATATTAATTACTATAATTATATAGATTAGAGATAATATTAGCAATAATTAGTAAAATAGAAACAATTGTTAAATTTTTGTCGAAAAAAAATATATTGTATCTATTAATTATAAATACTATATATACAATTAAATAGATTACAAATTAAACAATTCTATATATTAAAAATATTAAAAATAAATAAAAAAACAAAAGAAAAGTAATATATTTTAAAAAAAAATTAAAGTCTAATACTTGTTGCTACAATATTAAATATAAAAAGTTAGAAATAATAAATTAGAATATTAATCTAAATAGTATTAGTTAATATATTATATAATATATACAAAGTTAAATATTTTATTAATTTAGAAATTGAAAAGAACTTTATTTTACAATTTTTTGTTACAAATATATAGTTATTTAAAAAAAAAAATGTTATTACAAATACAAATTGTTAATAATTGTACTATTGTTTTATATAAAATATAGAAACTCTTTATTGCTATTATAAATAGCAAAAAAATATACAAAAAGAATTGCTCTATATTCTATATTATTAATATATAAAATTATAAAATAATTCTTAAACTATTTTAGTTCGAGAAAGCTAACTTAAATATACAATAATTAAATTGTATTTAAATTTATCGAAATAATTTTGCTAAACAATTAAAGAAAAATACTTAAATAGTTAATTCTAAGAAATTTGTATAATTTGTATAATTTGTTTTTAAAAGTTATAGCAAAATCTATATTGTACTTTTGTATTAAATACTATGTTTAAAAAAACTTTCAAGATATATAAAAAAAAAATTGCAAAATACAATATATTTTAAATTAAAAAGTTAGTTGTTTTGAATTAAATTAAAAAAATTATAAAACTATTTTCGAAAAAACTTTTAGTTATACTTAATATATATAATTAAATAGAGTATTTAATTAATTTTATAAAAAACAAAATATTGTATATAAAATATATATATAATATATTACAAAATAAATTAATTGTAATACAAATATATTTTGCAAATATATTAAAAAAAAACTAAATATATTTTTTCAATAATTCTATTAAATCTTTAGTATTGTTTGTAAAGAAATTTAATAATAATTTGCATTTTTGTACAAACTATTATAAACTTAATAAGATTACTATTAAAATTTTTTTTTTTTTAAAAATATTTGAGTATTTTCTAAATACAAAGTATTTTATTAAAATTAATATATATAATATATATTATTATATTTAAATTTGTTAAAGCAATAAATAGAAAATAGCTTTTTATATTTAATACAAACAATTTAGGTATTAAATTATACTTTTTAATTTTATTAATACTTTTGCTATTTTTTAATCTTATTTAAATTGTATACTAAAGTTGTATATTAATATTTACTATATAATATATTTAAATAATATATTTATTTATTTAGATTTAAAAAAATAGTATTAAAAGAATATTTGCAAAATACTTTGTATATTGTTTAAATATTAATTATATATAAAGTTATCGAAATATATATTTAATTGCAACAAAATAATTTTTCTAAATTTTATAATTAAAAAGCAAGATATTTAAATAGAGTAAATTTATATTAAAACTATTTAAAAATAATTTAAATTAAAGTTAGTAAAAGATATTTTTGTATTTTTTAAATTTGCAAAATTCTATTAATACTTTATTTGCAATTTTTTTTAAATTATAGTATTTTTAATTAATCTAACAACAAATATAAAAAAAAATATATATATATTTGTAATTTATATATATTAAGAAAGCAAAAAAAGATCTTAAAATTTTCAAAATTATTTTCAAAATTATTTCTATTCTAGAATACTACAATTAAAATTAGTGTATTTGTTAAATTAGATTAAACACTTTTTTTTCAACTTAATTTATTCTTTTGAATTTTATAGAATTAAGCTAGAACTAAGTTGCGAATTTACTTCTAAGATTAGAATTTTGTTAAGTTAATACTAAACGTCTATACTAATCTTGTTGCGTTAGATTTAACTTATCTAATCTAATCTAATCTTATCTAATCTAGCGCTAGTTCTTATTAGATTAGATTAGAACTTAATTACGTAATACATTAACTAGATTAGATTAGTTTAGAATCTACGCTAATTTAATTTAATTAGTATATTATATAATATTACGTAATCGAGCGAGTTGAATTAAACATTCGACGCGCATTCTTTGTCTATCTTATTCTATTAAGCTAGGAAATTTGCCTAATTCTAGAATTAGGATTGAGCGAATCAACCTATTCGGATTGAAATCTAAACCGACGATTACACTAATTAAAATAATTTTTTTTGTATAAAAATTAATATATCGAATTGTAAAATAAAAAATATATTTAGTTTATTTAATAAAAATATATAGTAATATTCTATTGCGTTTATTAGTTACAAGTTTAAAGAATTTAAAATTTACTAAAATATATATAATAAAAAACTCTATATTATTATATTAGTTTTTAAATTTTAAAAATTTTATTTATAAAATAGTAAATATATTATTTGTATAATTACAAATTATAACAATTTTTGTTATTTAATAATTATAAAGAAGCTTTTAATTAAGTAAGTTTGCTAAGTTAAGAAATTAGTTGTATTTAACTTTAATATAGAATATTATAAAAAAAAGCTTAATTTTGCAAATATATTATTAAGAAGATCTAATATTATAAAACTCGATAATAGCAAAAATAATAATAATAATTTTTTATCTATTTTGCAAAGCAAATTTTGCAATTCGAAATATTAATCGAAATTGCATAAAAATAAAAATATCTTTGCTACAATTAAATTTACAGCTTTAATAGCGCAACTAAATAATACTATTATTGCAAATATTTAAATTATAGATCTAAATAAGAAAGTTTTTAAAAAATTATATAGTATTTTAAATTTTATATTGTTTTAACTTTTAATATAACAAATTGCAAAATCGAATTTTTTTTTTGCTAATTTAAAAAAGTCGATAACAATATAGTTGCAAAAACTACAATAGAAGAACACTTTTATTATAAAAAAGCAATAATGTTAAAAATTTACAAATAAATAGAATAAATTTTCGAAATAAAATATTAAAAAGAATAGATTGCTATATTAAGATTTTGTAGTTTATATTTCGAAAAATATTGTAGCAAAAAAATTTTTTTTTTGTATATATTATAATAACTCTATATTCGAGTATTTTGTATATTAATAAATTAAAGATACAATATAATAAAAGTATTACTAATTTAATATAATTAAGAGAATTAATAAATATATTTGTATTTGTTCTAATTATTAATATATATATATTTATTATTATAAATTATATAGAGAATTTAGCTTAATATTTTTTGAAAATTTGCAATTCTTCGAAACAATAATAATAGACTTTATTACAAATATACTATCTATAAAAAATCTATATACTAAAAAGATTAGTAATATATTCTTAGTATTAATTAATAAGTTAATTAAGTATACAATTTATATTACAACTATTAAGAAATTTAATATAAATTTTTTTGCAAAGTTTTCATAAAAAGAGATTGTATACTATTATAAAATAATATATAATATTATTTTTAACAGAAATTTGTTTTTTATAAACTATTTTTAATTAATATTGTACTAGTATCTAGATACAAAATATTAGTTTAGTATTATATTTTATTTGCAAATTAATAGTTAAACAAAAAAATAAAATTAGATTTTAAAATATTATCTATATATTTACTATAATTATAGATAGAATAATTAATTGAAACTGCTATCTATAATTGCGTTTATATATAATAATAGTATTTACTTAAATATTAAAAAAACTTTTTACAAATTGTTAACAAACTATATTTTCAATTTTGCAAATATATCTATAAATAGACTTTTAATAGAAAAGATATCTTTAGTTATAGAACAAATAAAATAGTTGCAAAGTACTAGAAAGTATTTAAGAAAACTATAAATAGTAATTTCGAAATAATAAACAAAAAACTACAATAAAAATTACAAATTAATAAGTTTTTAAATAGATAACAAAATACTATTGTAAAATATTAATATATATATTTTGCAATTTAAAAAAAAGATTAACTATTATTAATTAAAATTCTTTACTATTTTAATTAAGAAAAATAAATAGATAAATTAATTAAATCTATTTGCAAAATACAAAGCAAATTATATTATCTTTTATATTTGGCTATTTAAATTTTAATATTTGCGAGACAAAGATTTAAAGTCGAAATTAATTTTTATCGAAAATAAAGAAAAATAAAATATAAGTAGAGTATTAAACAAATAAATTAAAAATAGTATATTTAAGTATTTAATTAGATAATTTAATACAATTTTGTAAAAAAATATATAGAAATCTTTAGAATATCTTAAAAACGCAATAAATAAAATTTAGAAATTTAAAAGAAAATAAAAGAAATACAATATAGCTGCAAAAATATTAAAGAAAAAGAGACAAAAAAAACAAATAGTTAGCAAATTAAAAAAGCAAAAACAATTATACAAAAATAAGTAAAACAAAAAATTAGATTAAAGTTTAAAAATTATATTTTTAAAAAATTACAAAAACTTTTATAATAATAAAAAAATTTAAAAATAGATTTAGATATATAGAAATACAATTATATATATATATTTATATAAGTTAGTTTTTGCTATTTTAAAAATAGCAAATAAAATATATTTTAATTACAATTATTATAAACAAAACAATTATTGTTATAAGTTAAACTAATATTTATTAGTTTTATATATTATAAACTTTGCAATACAATTTGTTATAGCAAAACAACTTGTAGATTTTAGTACAAAAATTATTATTAAATAGAAAACAATTAAAATCAAAAATTACTATATAGTAGCAAGCAATCTAAAAAAAACAAAAAAGATTATTAATAATAATAATAGCAATTATATAAATTAGTCTAATATTTTTTTTAAAGTCTATATATTGTATTTGTTATAATATACGCAATAGTCTACTTTTAATTAAAAAATATTAACAACAATAAGAAAAACTATTATTATAGCAACAACAAAACAGATAAAAAAAATTAAAAAAGATATAATAACAATAATAAAATTTAATTTGCAAAGATACTTTGTTATAAACTAGCAAAAGTACTTAATAATATAATTTATAAAAAAATATTAGTGTAATTGTTAGATCGAATCGAACACTTTTGTTTTAACTTAATTTATTCTTCTAGATCTTGTAGAATTAAGCTAGAATTAAGTTGCAAACTCGATTCTAGAATTAAAATTTTATTAGATTAGTATTAAACGTCTATACTAATCTTGTTGCATTAGATTTTGCTTATCTAATCTTATCTAATCTTATTTAATCTAACGCTAGTTCTTATTCGATTAGATTAGAATTTAAATTATATAATACATTAACTAGATTAAACTAGTTTAGGATTTACGTTAATCTAATTTGATTAATGCGTTATATAACGTTATATAATTGGACAAGTCGAGTTAAATGTTCGACACGCATTCTTCGTCTATTTTATTCTGTTAAACTAGAAAATTTGTCTAATTTTAGAATTAGAATTGAGTAGATCAATTTGTTCAAATTGAAATCTAGATCGACAATTATATTAAAAAATATATAATAAAGAAGTTTTGTTTAAAAGCAAATACGTAGCAATAGTATTAAATAGCTATTATATATTATTAGTCTTATCTCTATTTTTTTTAATTTGCAAATATATTTTATATTGCAATTAAAAAAAGAATCGAAAATAGTTAAAAATACAGACAAAATTATAATTAACCGAAAAAAAATAAAAAAAGTAAAAAAAATCGAAATCGAAACAAAAGAAACAAAAATCGAAATAAAAATAACAAAAATAAATACAAAAATAAATATAAGAACAAACGCAATAGTAGTAATAACAACAATAACAACAACAATAAACAAAAAACATCTATTAAAATTGCTCAAACAATTTGTCTATATATATATTAGTCTTGCTTTTAAACTAATATTAATATTATTAAACTATTTACTATTGTTTATATAAGATGCGAGTGCGTCTACTTCCTATTAACGCACTAAGATATAAAAGACGTAAGATATAATAAACTTGTATTACTATGCCCCAACTATATAGAATAGATAATAGTAGAATTAATTGTTAAAAAACAACAAGAGACGAACTTTCTTTCTATCTAATACTTGCTATAACGTACAAGTCTATTTCTCGCTATTTAATTAGAAAGAGATACTATATTATTTGAAACTTTTATAGATATTTAAGATTACGTATCTTGTTATATTTTGAGACGTTAGCGCGTTGTTAACGCTACAATATTACAATTACTTTTTCTTTTAAAGTATTAATTCTTAATAATATAAAAAGTTATATTAGTCTTATTAAAGACAAAAGCGTTTGCTAAGTGTTAATATTACAAAAGTTTGTTAAAAATCTTCTCAAATCTCTTTGAAAATTAAAAGAAAAAAAGTCTTTTATTTAATAGAAATAAATTTATGTTTTAACTTAACATAATCTATAAAATAACGTAATAGCAACAATAATAATTTATAATATATTATTACTTTGTTATTTGTTGTTGTTAGAATTCTAATTAGAGTTTAAAGTAAAGTTAGCATTGCGCAAGTGCTAAGTAAATTATAAATATAAATATTGTTGTTTCTTTTTTCTTTTTTTTCTTTTTTTTCATATTTTTCTTAATTGCAATTGCTTTATTGCTATAAATAAATTGTCGCAAAAACAATAATACGTAAAGCTTATATATATAGTGTTTAAGAAATCGAAAAAATAAAAAAGTAAACAATCTTAATATTTTGTTGTTTGCAATATTAATATATTATAATTTGTAATAATCTTTTATATATAATTTGCGTAAACAAATATATATATATTTATAAAAAGAGAAGTATTTATATTTGTTGCAAAATTCTTTATCGCAAACTAAATTGCTATATTGTAATAAGTTTTGCGTATATTTACGATATAACAATTGTTAATATTTATTAGTTTGTTAAACGCTTTTAAGATTTTATAAAAAAACTTGTTATTAATTATTGCAAAATATTTAAGATAGAAAATACAATTTCTAAAATAATAAAACGCGTATAAAAGAGTATAGTTTGCAATATAAAGAATTAGCAATACAATAAAATCAAGTTTATTTTATTAATAATAAATTAAGCTTAATTTTGTATTTGATAACTTAAATAAGATTTAATTTTTGCTTAAAAGTATTAAGTTAAACTTGAACAAAAGTTTGCAAAAACAAAGATAATTTAAAATAAAGTTTTTGTTAAAATGCAACAATTAATTAATCTACTTTTTAAAAAAGTATTAAAAATAAGTATTTTTGTTTGTTGTTTAATACTTTATTAATATATATTTAGAATTTAAAACAAAATAAGAACAAAAACACAAATAAGTTGTTAATAAAAACAAAAAAAATAAAGTTGAGACAAATTGTCTTTAAGTTTGTTGTCGATTTAAATAAAACAAGTTTAAAAAATTCTTTTGCAAAGTTTTATAACTTTGCGATAAAATCTTTTATTAACTTTAAGTTGTTAACAAGATTGTTAAATAAAAATATAATAAATTTTATTTTAATTTCTTTTGCGCTTTGTTTGCTTATATATTTTTAAAAAGTAAAAAATACAAAGATATATATAAATAGCAAGAACAAGTTTGTAACAAAAACAAAAAAAATTATATAAAACAAATTTTTTGTAATTTGTTTTTCTTAAAATAATGTAAATATTTCGAACAATTTCGAAGATTTGTTTATAATTAACTTTAAGAAATTCGACAATTTATTTTCGAATAAATTTAAGAATTTCTTTTAATTGTTTTAAGATAAGTCTAGTAAAATATTAAAAGCTTGCTAAATTGTTGCAATATATTGTTAACTAATTAACAATAATAGAGTAGCTTTGTTTTTAAGCTATATTTTAAATATTTATATTAAAAGAGACAACTCTATTATTTTTAACATTTTGTATAATAAAATAAAGAAATCTTTTTATGTAATTTAATTATATAACAACAATGCAATAACAATTACGCAATATTCTATTAAACAAATTATTGTTAATATAATTGTTGTTGTCGCAATACGCGTTGCGTTATCTTTTTTGCTTTTGTTTGTTATATATTTGTTTTTTAAAATTCTTTCGCAACTTATTAGCATTATCTAGAGACTTTTCTCTTAATTATTAATTGTATTTTTTGCTTTAATTTTTTGCTTTAATTTTATATTATATTTGTTTCTTTAACTTAGTCTTATTTAGAATTTCTTTAATTTTTTATTAAATTTTGTTGTTAATAAGTTTTGAAATTTGCAATATTTGTTTTGTTTGTTTATTGCTAGCGCAATACAAATATAATTTTAGAAGTAAAATATAAAAAGTATTATAAATTTAATAGATATTAAGTAGAATAAAACAATAAATTTGGGTTTTAATTTTATTTTTAATTCTAAACAATTTAATATATTTGTGCAATATCTTTTTGCTAAATCTTTTTTGCTTTAGATTTTTAGTTAAGAGTATAACTAATTTTTCTATAGTAAAGCTTTTTAATTTATGTCTTTTATTATAGTATTTTGTCTATTGCGCAATAGTGTTTTTAAGATATTTTGTTAAAATTTTTCTTAAATTATAAAGTTGTTTTACGCATTTTTGTATTAATAATATCTTTTTTTCAATAAGATTGTTTTTAATTTTATAGTAAATCTTCGAGTTGTAATTGTACATTAAATAGAACAAAAAAACTTTAATTAAAATATAATAGCTATTATTGTAAACAAATTTTGCTATTAACAACAAATTTATTTATTTTATCTATTTAGCATTAACGTAAATGCGAAGATAGTATTCGAGAATTTAATTTTGTTGTTCGATTAAACTATTTATCTAAGAATAGAAGATAATACTTAATTGTCTTTTAATTTGTACATAGAAATATATAGCAAATTAAAAGACACTAATAAAGATAAATTTCTTATTATTTACTATATTAGTTAACGTTTCAAAGCATAAGACAATTTTATTAAAAAACACTTTCGCTAGTTTTGCAATATCGATTTTAATAATTATAAATATATATTTGACTATTTTTGTATAGCAATCGACTATTACGAAAATCGAATTATATATAACTTTATAATACTTGTTTAATAACAAATTTGTTATAAAGTTTATAATAATTTTCTTTTATAACTTCTTTGTTACAAGTAAAAATCGAAGCTTATTATATAATTTATAACAAGAAACTTTAATGCGTTAATAAATATTATATATTTTAATATATACTTTTACTTGCTTAGCGCAAGCGAGTTAGAAATACTTTTGTTAAAGTAAATTTAAGATTTTTTTAATTTCAAAATATTTTGCTAAAGAAATGTTATAATTTTTGCGAATTAACTTTTTCTTAATAATTGTATTTCTTAAAATATAGAGCAATTTATTATATTTAACAAGATTTTTTTAATTTAAAGTCTATATTGTTTGTTTATAATAAAATAGTTTTTTAATCTTAATTTAAATTTTTTTAATTTAAGTATCTTTAGTTTGAAGATTCTTTATTAAGAATTTTATTAATTTTTAAAATTTTTTATACAATTTCTTTGATATGTCTTTAACTACTTTCTTTAAAATAACAATCTATACTCTAATTAGTTAAAATAAAGATACTAATTCTTTAAAAACTTTCTTTCTATTTTATAGTCGCAAAATCTTCGCGCTACTAGTAAGTACTTTTGCTAATTGTAATACAAGAGTTAAATTATTTGATATTTTTTGTTTGCTTTGCGTTAACAACTTTCTACTAGATAATAACGCTAACTTATTTTGAAATACAAGAGCAAGATTATTTAATATTTTTTGTTTGCTTTGCGCTAGCAAATCTTTGTTAAATAATAGCGTCAATTTGTTTTGCAATATTAACAACAATCTTGTATTTAATAATAAAATCTCTTTATAATTAAGACATTTTAATAGTTTATTTATTAAGTTTTTTTTATTTAAACAATAAAATTTTTTAAAGTTATAAGTAATTAATTTAAGTGTCTAGCAAACTTGTCTTAAGTTTAGCTTCTTTTAATTTATAAATTCTTTAAAATTATTGTAGTTTAATTATATTTCAATAGAGTAAGCATTGCTTTTTAGATAGTATCTTTATTGCTTAAAAGCAATTACAATAACTAGCAATTCTTAATTATATATCTTATAATTTTGCTTTGTTGAAATTATTTTTCGCAATTAGAACGTTATTAAACGTTAATTTTTGTTGTTATTTTGTTAACTTAAAATGTTTGCAATTGCAAAGTTAAATACGTTAGTTTTTATTTTAATTTTTTTGTCTAAATTGTAGTAATAAAGTAGTAAAGTCGATATAAAGATATCGCAAAGTTAACAAAACATCTATTCTACTTTATTTAATTAAATAAAAGAACTATATTTCTTGCTATTCTTATTTTCTTTTAATAAACTAGTAAAAAAGATAGCTCTTTTTAAATAATAATATATAAAACGTCTATAAAAATTTACGAAGTCTAGAAACATTTAAAGCTCGCAATAAATTTTTGATTTAAATTACTTTTTAATTGTTTTAATTTTTTTTAAATTTATTTGTATATCTTTTAAGAATACAATAAAGTTTAGAAATTTAATTTTTGTAATATTAAACTTATACTTCTTTAGATTGACGTATAGCGAATACTTGCAAAGACGTTTTAGTATTTATCTAATATAACGCTAGTGTTTTGTTAAATTATTGTTGTATATAAGTATGTTATCTATATAGATTACGCAAGTTATATCAATTAGTTTTTATAACATTTTATTAATATAGATTTGAAAGATTGCAAATGCGTTTGCTAATTCAAATAATATAATTTAGTATTAAAAATGTCTATAGTATATGCGAAATATTGTCTTTTACTTATTGTTGCGTTTAATGTAAATGCAATAATAGACGTTCTTTAAATTTAAAACGATAAAGCGCTTTGCTTCGCATAAATAATTTAGCGTTTTTATAATTAGAAACAATAAATAACGATTTTTAATAATAATCGCATTTAAGTTTCTATAGTTGATATATAAATATAATCTATTGTTTAATTTTAATACAAATAGAATAAAGATATTTGTAAACAAAATTAAATGCTTAATTTAATCTTTTGCTAACACATTATCGAGATATTGTCAAAATATTGCTAGCTTGTTTTGTAAAAAATTATAAAAAGATATAAACAATAACTCTTTATTGTTTTGAAACTTAATAGCGTAATTTTTTTTTCTTAATTTTAATAGAATTTTAGTCAATTTATTATTATAGATATCTTTTAGATTTTTTAATTCTTTAGAAATCTTAGATTTTGTTAATTTTTTGTTTAGCGTCTTTGTAACGCTAGCGCAAACAATTGTATAAATTGTGCTATATTTAACAAAAATCTAAAACAAATTGCTTGAGATCAATTATTTTTAATTTTTTATCTAAGATCTTAAATTGCTAGTTTTGCGTTTTTGAATTAATCAATATATTTTGCTTGAACAATATTGATATATCTAATATAAAATTAGAATTTATATATTTTACTAAGTAGAACAAAATAGTGTATTCTTGATGCTAATTCTATAAATTAATTAAGTAATAAATCAACTTATAGATATTGTAACAAAAACAATTATCGCTATTAAAAAAATTTAATATTAATAAAATAGCAAGTGTAAATTGCAATTCTTATTATACTATATAAATATAATTAATAAGATTAATCTTAGCTCTCGAGTCGACTAGATTTGTAACTTAACATTTGTTATTAAAAAATTAAATTTAATCTTTTACTAAAATTAAATCTATTGTTTCTATTTGTCTTTTTTGCTTTGTTTGCGAGACGTTAACAAAACTTAATCTTTTTTTGTATTTGTCGTAATAATAGTAGCAATAATAGATTTGTCTTATTTGTATTCATTGAGATATTTCGTTTTGTAATACTTCTTTTTATAATATCTAAAACATTTAATACAATTTAAATAATTTGTGTTATTAATTTTATAAATTTGTTTGTGCAACGTTAACAAATTTTTAAAGATATAGAACTTTTTGTTTTTAATAAATTTGTTAACATTATTTAAGCGTCGATCTTAATAAGATTTGCTTAAAGAGATATTAAAGCTTTTAATTATTTATTAATTTTTAGAGTTGTTTGCGTCTACTTTGCAAATACAATTTAGCATTTGTTTTTATATAATAATTATAACTAGAAGTTTATCGCAAATATTTGATATACTATTAGTATCTAGAATCTTTACTTTCAAATTTAACTTAAACTTAATTAAAAATATATAGATTTTATACTTTTTCAAAAGCGATACTAGATAAGTCTTTAATTTATTTAGATATCTCTTAAAGATAATTATCTTTTAATTTGACTTTTGTCTAGCAATTTTTTATTTTTTATAGACAAAAAAACAACAATTAGTAGAATTAGCTATTAAATTCAATAAAAACTTTCTAAATTCTTTAAAGATCTTGTTTTTTAACTTAGCGCTATTGTTTGTTCTTAAATATTATTGTGTAGCAATATTGTTTTTCAAAAATAACATATAATAAAGAATTTTGTTTTTATTTGTAATAAAGTATGTTAAGAATTGCATTATATTAATGTCGATTTCTCGAAATTAAATAATATATTTATTTACGTTTTAACTCTTGTACAATTTTAGCTTCTTAGACTTTAAGAACTTAGATATTATTAATAACAATACAATAACAAATTGTAAAACTTAAAAGTTTGTTTGTTCAACTATTATGGTTTAAGTTTACTAATTATTTTGCAAATCTTAAATCTTTGTTATTAAGATTTTTATTTGTTGATATAAAGTTAAAGTTTTAATTGTAATTAAGCTATCTTCTTTATTATTATTATATTGACGTTGATTATTTTTGTTAACGTTTTGTAAACAATTGTTGTTTCGAAAAATATTAAATTCTTTAAACTTTAATTTAATAGTTAAATAGTTGTCGTAACTTAAGCTACTATAATTCGATATAATACTATTATGTCTTAAATCTTTTTTTTCGAAAGATAAAACAATTAGAATTGTAAAGTGCAAATGCGTTTGCTTCTTGTTAACGCACTAAGATATAAAAGACGTAAAATATAATAGACTTGTATTACTATATCTTAACTATATAAAATAGATAGTAGTAGAATTAATTGTTAAAGAACAACAAGAGATAAGCTTTCTCTTTATCTAATATTTGCTATAACGTGCAAGTCTATTTTTTGCTATCTAACTAGAAAGGAGTGCCATATTATTTAAGACTTTTATAGACACTTAAGATTACGTACTTTGCTATATCTTAAGACGCTAGCGCGTTGTTAACGCTACAACATTATAGTTTAATAATTTGTAAAAATACTAATAGTACTTTATATAATTAAAAATTAGTTAAATTCTTAAATTAATTTTGCAATTACCTCTGTTATAATTAGAATTAAAATAAATTGTTTTTTATATAATATATAATTAATCTTAATACTTATATATTAATTGTAATAAACAAAATAAAATACTAAAAAGTAAATATTTATAGTTGTATCTACAGAATTGCAATATTTGTTAACCAAAAAAAATAAAGATTATTATTATTACTACAAGACAAACTTAAAAATTGCAATATTAACTATATTAATTTAAATTAAGTACTATAATAATTAAATATATTTACAACTTGCAAACAAATATAGAAATAGAAACAATTGTATTTACAAAATTATTCTACAAAATAATATAAGAAGCAAGAAAGCAAAATAGTAATAATAATATCTATATTATTATATTATATCTAAAAACAATAGCAACGCATCTATATATTATAGAGAGAAGTAAATTACTACTATCTATCTAATATTTGTTAAAAGCAATTCTACTAAAAAGATAAATCTACAATTATTAAAATAAATAAAAGTAATAATTTTAAATAAATTATTGCAATTATCTATTGCTTTCTTACTATCTATTAGATATAAAAAACTATTCTAAATATTTGGTTCTATTTTATTGCTATTAACAAATAATTGCGAAATAGAACTTTGCGTATTTACAAAACTATATATTAATATTGTATATATACTATTGCAGATATCTATTGCTTCTTTACTCTCTATAGAATATAAAAAATTACTCTAAATATCTGCTTCTATCTAGTATTATTAGAAGATAAATAATTGCAAAGTAGAACTTTGTATATCTACAAAGCTATATATTAATTTTGTAAATATATTGTTGCAAATATCTATTGCTTTTTTATTATCTATAAAATACAAAAAATTATTTTAAATATTTGCTTCTATCTATTGCTATTAAAAAAACAAATAATTGCGAAATAGAACTTTGTATATCTATATTGCAATATATGCAACTTTATAAATATTATTATAATAACAATTTAAAGATTATATTGCAATTAGAACTAACAATATAGATCTTAGAAACTAAAATTTTAAGAAAAAATATAACTATAAAGTGTGTTTTGCAGTACTAGATCTACTTTGCAATAGCGTACTTAATATATATTAATATATACTTAATAAAGAGTTGCGCAAACTAGATTTACGCAAAACTAGTATTAAATTAGCAAATACTATCTGTATATTGTTTCTTTTAATAGCAAACAAAATTTTTTTTATAGAAAGCAAGATTTTTCTTGTACTTGCGTTTCTTAGCAATTAGTTCTACTACAAATACTACTATTACTATTATATATATTATCTAACTTAGCTTACTTAACTACGCAACTTTATTTAAAGAGATAGTAGCTACTTTATAGATTGTATCTTAGCAATATTCTAAATTAATATCGAAATTATTTTAATAGTTGCAATTATAATATTTCTTAAATTGTTCTAAAGAGCAAGCAAACAAATCTTATTATTTGTATTTTTCTTATAATTAAATTGTTGCAACAATTTATTCATAAAGTTTTTTCTATATAATATTTAATTTCGAAATTATATTTTGCTAAAGAAAGAGTTTATTATATTTAATAATAACTTAATATTATTATTTTTATAAAGTAACTTAAATTATTATAATTTATTAATACAATAATTAAGTAATAGTTTTTTTTTTTAAAATAGTACTATTCTTATTGCTTAAATCTTACAACAATAGTAAACAACTCTTAATTATAAATTTTATATTGTATTTTCGCAAAAATTATTTTTCTTAAATAAAATACAATTAAATATTATATTATTTGCTTAGCTTTATTTACAAAATATATTAATTAAAAGAGAATAACAATAAAAATAAATTTTAAAATATTAATTTTAATACAAATATAATTCTTAAAATTAAAGATATTAATATAAATATTTATATAAAAACAATAATAAGTTTTTTAAATATTATTATAGTATTTTTGCTAAATATAAAAACTTATTTTATTTTTTTTGCTTATTATTTTTTGGCAACTCTATTAATATATAAGTAATTTTTGTATAATATTAAACAAATTATCTACAAAAATTTGTAAATTCTAGAAATACTTAAAATTTGCAAAGAGTAATTAACTTAAATTATATTATAATAAAGTTTATACAATATAAGTTTATTAATATATTATAATTATTTAGACTAATCGTTCGATTCTAATAGTTGGAACCGAATTGCATAAATTATAAAAATACTAACTATATTAGGTTAAAACTTGGCCTAATTAGATATAACTTTCGGGTCGGGTTATAGATTTTGGGGAAAAACCGACCCGAACGATTAGTCTATAATTATTAATAATATATTTTAAAAACTTAATTAGAATTATTATAAAGAAGTATTTTAATAGTTTAATATAAAACTTATATAATTGTAAATATTTAAAAATTTAACAAACACAATTCTAGTATTTCTTTTATATCTTAAAATAAACTAAGATATTGTTAAGATATATTATACAAATATAATTAATTAATTTTTGCAAAACTTTATTAATTTAAGATTAAAAAATAGTTAAACTATTTGTTAGTCTAAACAATATTATTATATATTCGAAATAGTTATATTATATTTAAAAAGTAATCTTTTATTTATTATTTTAACAAATATAAATTATTTTAATATATATAAATTCGATAATAAGCATTTTTAAGATTTAGCTTTATAAAGTAGACAATAATAATTAGAGAATTTAAAATCTTCTTAATAAAAAACAAAGAATATTTGTTTTTAATAATAATAATATTAAGACTAAAATAGTTAATATATAATCTTAAATTATTATTGCTTTTTAATACAAATAATATTGATATATTAACAAAACTAATAGACTTATAAATTCGATCTAATATTAGATTTTTGAAAGAATATTTTCGCAAAATATTAAGTTTCTTCTTAAAGAGAAAGTACAATAGCTTCTAGAGAAACTCTTTATTTAATAGTAAATTAATATTATAATTACTTTTCTTATAATTAAGAAAAGTAAATACTTTCTTTAAATTAAAAACGTTATTATAGTTCTTTATATCTTGTATTTTTTTAAAAATATTATATAATTAAAATTTCTTAATTATATTAAAGTTGCAACTAGTAAAAGCAAATATAAAAATAAGTTTTTTAAATTTTAAGAATTTTTTTAATAATTCTAGTATAATTATATTTTCAATAACTTAATAGTATCAAATTAATATATACTAATTAATATAAAGATTTATCTCTATTATTTAGAAAAAATTAATGATAATATTATATATAATATTGTTAAATATATAGAAGATTTACTTTAAAGTTATTTATCTTTTTTTTTATTACAAACTTTAATTTTTGCAATATAAAATTCTATAAATCAAGTTTTCTAAATTGTAAATACTTTCGCTTTAATAGTAAGACACTAAATTTGTTTAAAATAGTATAATTTTATTAATTGTTTGCTAATACAATTAATATAAATATCTTTATTAAGAAGATCTCTTTGTTTATATTACTTTGTATTAACAAATATTAATAGCTTTATAAAGAGTATATTTGCTTTATACTTTCAATTTATAATTGAAATTACAATTATTATAAATCTATTTAATTTTATAATTTATTATAGACTTCTTTAATAATAGATTGCAATAAAAGTATTTTTTAATTATTTGTTGCAAAACTTAATTAACAGCTTCTTACTATATTTACTTGCGTTTTTTTTTAAAATTTGTAACAATTTCTTGCAATATATAATTTTTTTTTGCAACTATAGCAAATATATTTATTTTAGACAAAATTGCTAACTTCTTTTAAGTTATAAAAAGAAAGTTTATTTATACTTTTTTAATAACTTGTAGTTGCAAAAATATTGCAAATTTATTTATGAATATAATCTTTTTTTATCTTTAATTGTAGAAACTGTCTTTAAAGTTGCACGATTTAAAAATTTAAAGATTTAAAGATTTAATTTATTGTTTTAAATTTTAAGAATAATATACTTTTTATATATTATATTAATACAATAAATAGATCTATTATCTTTAAGATTTAAATTATATTGTTAATTTTTTTTCGAAGATTTTTTCTTAATTAATACAAGAGATAATTATGTTGTTAATATTTAATATATTTGTTAAAATTTACTTCAAATATTTGGAAATATATTACAAATTTATTAATATTTTACAATAATAATTACTTTATATTTTTGTATTTTTAAAAGAAAACGAAACTAGTATAATTGTTAAATCAGATTAAATACTTTTTTTTAATTCGATTTACTTTTCTGAATTTTGTAGAATTAAGCTAGAATTAACTTGCAAATCCAATTCTAGAATTGGAATTTTGTTAAGTTAATATCAAAAGCTTAAGCTAATTAAATACAGTAAATTAAGCAAAATATATGTCTAATAAAATCTTTTTTTATATATATATAGAACTCTATTATCTTATTAATTACAAACATAATTACTAGAAGTAATATATTATTTTTGATTATAGTTTCGAGAAAAAAAGCAGTAGAAATAAGTAGTAGAATTTCTAGATTAAAACTATATATATATATTAGTTTGTTAATTTTTAATTTTTATATTTTCGACAAATTGTTTAAAATTCTGTTTGCTTTGTTTTTGTATCTATATTTAAAACAAACTTTTTTGGATTTATATTTTCTCGAAAAGATATTGTACAATTGCAAAATATCTATATAGTAACTTTTTTATTTTATTATATTTAGTATTATTAACTAGAACTAGAATTGTTCGATTAACTATTAAATATAATATAGAAACAAATATCTATTCTTAAATAATTTAATTAGATATATTTCTGCAATGTTATACAATATTTTTATTATATTGTTTTGTATTTAATTAATATAATTGTCGATATCAATCTCTAGTAGAATATCTCGACAATAATAATAGAAGTATTGTTCGAAAATTATATACAATAGTTTTTGCTAATAATTGATAATCTTCTTTAAAACAATATCTAATTTAGATTTTAGCAATATTAATTAGTAATAAAAAGTAATAAATTTGTTTTTTAATTTGTTGTTAATACAAATATTTATAGAGAAATTTAAGAAACTAAATATTTGTATAGACAACTATTAAGTATTTTTAATTTAAAAAATTGATATTGTATTTGTATATTTTTTAATTGCTAAATTTATAGAGTCGAAATTGATAGATTTTTAGAATATTTTTTGTAATATAGATTTTTTTAAGTATTAATTTTTCTTTTTTGTACTATTGTCTTGTTTTAGATTGAGATTTCGATCAGAAATAAATTATTGTAACTATAAATTAAAATCTAATTAAATAATTTTTTTTGAATCTGCAATTGTAAGTTACAATATATAAAATACAAACAAAAATATATATCTTTAAAATATCTTATATTTGTAAAAAAACTATTATCAATTGTAAGTTACAATATATAAAATACAAACAAAAATATATATCTTTAAAATATCTTATATTTGTAAAAAAACTATTAATTAAAATAATCGAATCTTTTTAATTACCTAACGAAAAATATTGCAAAAAATCTAATATTTGTTAATTAATATCTATAAACAAGTTTTTATTTATTATAATTATTGCAACAAGCAAATTAGTTTTTTTCAATTAATTTAACTCGATAATAGATAGAAATATTACTAATTAATTAATAGTAGTTAAAAATATATCTTTTATATATAGAAAGATTGTTGTTAAATTAATTAAGATTTTGTTTGTTTTATTACTATTGTATTTTGCAAAAAGTAAACTAAGAAATCTATTATATTTATCTAATTTTATATTCTTTAAATAATCTAATTTTTTTACTCTATTACTATATTTACAATAGAATATTTAAATAGTTTTTAGAAATTCAATTCTTATTGTAAAGAAGTTAAAAAAACAGATAATAAAAGTTGCAATTTATATAATACTAAATTCTAATACTAATTTTATTGTAGGAAAAAATTATACAAATAATAGTAATATCGACGCAAACAATAGCAATAGCAATATATTAAAAATTAAATTGCTTTTAACTTTGCATAAGAATTTTTTTTTATAATTTGTTCTATACAATTAATTTTTTTATTAAAGATATATATTAAAGTTTTTAACAAGTTTACTACAATTAAAAAAGATAAATATTAATATATACAATAGCAATAGAATATATTTTGAATTTTTCTAGTTTTAAACAAGTATATAAAGATATATAGTTGTTCTACTCAAACAATTAAAAAATTCGAAAATAACTTTTTTATTTCAGCTGCAAAGATTACGTATTAGCTCGAAAAATAGAACAATAAGCAAAACTATTTATTGTTAATAATAGATTCTATATTGTCTATTGCAAGAAATTGTATAAACAATTATCTAAAAACAAAAACAAAAGATAAATCTATATTAACAAAAGCAAGATTTGCAAAAAAAATTATATTTAAAAAAATTACAGTTATAAAAAAGAAACTTGTATTTAGAAAATTTGTTAAATTAATATTTGCTAAATTTCGCAAAGCAATAATATTAGACTAATTGTTAAGTTAAATTTCGATTTCAACTTTTAGAATTAATCTAACTTAACAATTTTAATACTAGAAATCGATTTAAATATTAATTTTTAGAGAATCGAATCGAATCGAATTAATTCGATTTTCGATTTTAACTTTTAAAATTAATTTAAATCGACTAGATTTAATATATTTTAAACTATTTTAGTTATTTATTATAATAACTACTAATATATATTATATATATATATTACTTTTGTTAAAACATTGCGTTTTTAAGAAATTACTATTTATACAATTCGATTTTCGATTTTAATATTAGAAATCAACTCGACTTAACAATTTCAATATTAGAAATTAAATTAACTTTTCGATTTCAACTTTTAAAATTGATTTAATCCGATTCGAATCGAATACTCAATTCGAACTTGATAATTCGATTCGACGCAATTAGTCTAAATAATATTTAAGTTAAGTATTAAAAATCTTGCAAATACAATAAATTCTATATTTGTTAATAAAATATTACAAATATATATTTTTTTAATATTTCTATTGCTAATTTCTATTGTTAATCTTGTATTTTTTAAAACAATAAACTTAACTACAATTGTTTATTTTATTTAATTGCTAAAAAAATTGTTAATATTCTACTATATTAAAAGTAGTTAATTTGTTATATAGAATTTACAAAATTAATAAAGACTTAGAATATTAATTTAAAAAATATATTAAATATATTTAAAAATTAAATACAAGACTATAATAGTATATTTAAGTTATTTCAGTAAATTTGACAAGTTTGTTTTATATTTTTTGCTTATATATATTATTATTGCGCTTAATAGCTAACGCATAATTTATAGATATATAAATTCGATAACTATATTAATAACAAATATATATTTAGATAATAAAACTAAAATTATTATTAGTAATAATAAAATAGAAAATAATAAAACAGATTTCGACAAAAAATTAAAAGACTTTATTTAGATTATTAAATAGAGTAGAATATTTCGACAAAAATAGAAAAAAAAAATTAATACAAAATATATAATTTCTTTTCTATTATACTAGCTGCAACAATTTTTATTATTTAATTGCTATTTAGATTAACTACACTCGAACTTTACTATATATTTGATTTTATACTATAAGATTTCTAAGAATATTGCAGTTATATATATAAATTCTAAAATCTTAATATATTTAGTATATTACTAGAAATTTTGTTGTAATTTCTATTTATTTTTAACAGTAAAAAGAAATAGCAGAACTGCTATAATCTTAAAATAGAAAATAGTCGAATTATTTTTTAACATTTTATTAAGAAATTTAATACTAATATCTATTTATAATTGCTAGCAAGTTTATTATTGTTTCTATCTCTGCTATTAAATTAATTGTTGTCGACAACTTTATTTTTGCTATCAAATTAACTACTATTAATATTTCTGTTTTTGTTATTAAATTTGCTGTTATCGATATCTTTGTTTTTGTTATTAATCTAATTGTTGTTAATATCTGTTTTTTTGCTATTAAATTAAGTTTTTCGATTTGTTTAAAATATATTCCAATATAACTTAAATTAGTTTTTATATAATTATCTTCTCTATTATATTCTGTAAAATTTATAAGTACTAGATTTTCTAAGTATTGTATATTAATCTATATAAGAACTCTTATTTTCAAATATTTTAATAACATATATTTTTATAGTATTTTAAAGAACTTGTATTGTTGTATTCTATATTATAGTAATTTCTATCTAATTATTATTATATATATTTATTATAATAATTCGACAAAGTTTTTAAAAAGCTTGTTTAAATATTATGTAATTTTAGAAATTCTAAAAGTTATAAATTGCAATAAAACTATTTTTTAAATTCGATATTAACAATATAATATAGTAGTAAATACAAAATATTTTATTTTTTTGTCTATCTATTATTGCAAAATTTATAATAAATTTATAATAAATTTATATAATATTCGAAATCTAAGATTTTTTGTTTAATATTAAATTTGTGCAATTTTTAACAATATTTATGCTTTCTATATTGTTAATATATAACTTAAGTAAAAATTTGTTTAAATATTTAAATATTAAATTATTAATTGTTGTAGGAAGTTAAATATTTTAGCTAAATACGAGTAATATTAAGTAATTATATTCTATAAAATATTAGTTTTTAAATTAAGCTAGAAGTTATCAAATTTCTTTTATTTATATCTTTTTCTATTAATAAATTTCGAATTTAATTAAGTTATCGATTAAGTAATTGCAGAGTTTCTATAGTAAAATCTTGTATATTAATTAATTTGTTAGATTTTAGAATACTTAATAAATTAGAGTTAAATTAGCAAAATTAAATCTAAAAAAACAAAATATTGCAATTAAATCTACTATATATAATTAATATTGCAAATAGTACTTTTGTATTTATTAAATTTACTATTTAAATACAAATATTATATAGACAATTTATATTGTATTTGTAAGATAGCTATACTACTTATTATTGCAATACAATATATAATATAACAAGTCGACAAACTATAGTTACAATATTTGTTATAGTTCTAAATTGCTTTCTAGAAATACTGTTAATTTCTATTGTTAAAATATTTACTATATAGCAGTATTTATTGTATTTGTTTATTTTGTTTTTATACTTCTTTTAATATTAAGATTATCTACAATAATACAAAAACTTAATAGCTTGTAGAAATTTAGAAACTTCTAAAATAAATCTAATTCGATTAAACAAAATAAATTTTTTTTTAATCTATTGTTGTTTTCTATTGTTTATATATTAATAGAGAATATTTTGCTACAATTGAAATTTGTATCTAAGTCGAAATCAAAGCGCAAAAAGTTAGTATCTAAAAATCTAAAAAAATACAAATTATAGTTAAACAATATTAAGCAGAAATTATTAACAAAAAAAATTTTTACTCTTTTATAGCAAATACAATTTATTAATTGTATAGTTATTTAAAATATATTATTATATATATTTTTTCTATACAACAATATATTAAATAATAATATTAGTATCGAGTTTTTAACAATTTTTAAGTCAAATTTCGATTAAACTGTTTAGTAAATACTTAGCAAAAAAATCGAAAACTATGTTAAATCTAGATATCAAATTAAATATAGTAAACAAATTTAATTTGAAAATAGAATTTCAACTTTAATATTAGACAAAATATAGCAATAATTTAAATTCGACAATTAAGCGCAAAAAAAAGCTAAACAAAAAAGAGATACTTATTATAAAATAAACAATTATTTTAATATTAATTGTCTAAAATAGTTTTAAAGATTTTAGAAAACAAACAACTAATATAAAAAAGATAGATATTTTAATATTAGTTGCAAAGTACAATATTTTAAGCTTTAAAAAATTAACAATTGCAATAAAAAAAATTGTAATATTATTATCTATAATTAAAGTTAAGAGCAAATTGACAAAAAGAATTATTATTATCGAGAAAAAGCTTGCAACTATTGTAAAATCGAAAAGTTAAACAAAAGTTAGAAACAATAAAACAAAAAATTGCAAATTTATAAACAAACTATTTGTTATAAGCAAAATATATTCTATTTTTTTCTATTATTGCTTTCTGCTACTAACAATACAAACAATAGTTTCAAAACTCTAATTTGCAAAAATTTTTATATTCGATAGTTAGTGTTAGGATTAGAGCTTTAATAGCTAGTATATAGTTAATTGACAAGAATACTAGCTATGCAGAACTAACTATATACAGAAAATAGATATAAGTACTATAGATATTAAGACGCTAGATATTATTCGTAATATATTCGAGACTAGAAAATAAAAATTCGAAAAATAATCGAAAAATAAAGTTTGTCTAATCTAAAATTATAATATTATTATTTTTTTTATTCGCAAATTTCGACAAAGTAATATCAAGTTTTTCAATTAATATTTTCAATTAATTTTAGTTAATTTCGAGTATTTATTAAGTACAAGCTTCGATTAATAACGAATATATATTAAGTATTGTTTAACAATTAGAACTAAAGTTTTCGATATATATTAGACAAAAGAATAAATTTATTGAATAAGAAAAAATAGTCGAAATTTTTTAAAACAAAATATACAAAAAACAATAATATAAATATATATATTGCAAATAGTATTTTAGATAATTTTCGACTATCTTCGATTAATATCGAGTATATCTATTAAATATAATTTGATACTTAAAATCAAATATTAAGTAACTGTTAAATAGCAAAAATCGAGATTCGAATAATTGTTAAATAGTAAATATCGAGTTTCGAGCAATTTGTCGAGCAACAACAAAATTAAGAAAAAAAAGAAAGTAAATAAATTTTAAAAAAATATTAAATATAAAAAAATTAAAAAGAGTATAAAAGATTACTAATTCTAATTTTAAATAAGAAGTTCAAATTATATAATACAAAAATTAAGAAATCGACAACAAGATAGAGATCGATTGCATTTAAAAGAATTTAAGAAATCGATTATATCTAAGAGAATTTAGAAGATCGATTAGTTATATAATCTAAAAAAAAATTAACAACAAAAAAAAAAAAAAAAATCGAAAAGTTAAAATTTGTCGAATTTTAACTATATTTAAACACGTTTGTCTAAATCTGCAATACAGAGAAAGAAAATAATATAAAAATATTTTAATAGCAATTTATATGTAGTTGTGTGTATATTTAGAAATATTAAGTTAATTCTAATTTGAAAAATCTTTAGAAAAAATGTTAATAAAGTATCTAGCAGAAATATTATAGAAACAATAACAAGAACTGCAAAACTGCAAATATATATCAATTAACTTTCGACAATAGTAATATATCGATAATACGTTTCTAAGATTCTTGTTAAGTACAACAGAAAACAAGATAATATATCGAATTTAATTTTAATTGCAGATATATAACAGATAACTTCTAACAATAGTAATATATTAACAATATATTTCCGAAATCGATTCTAGATATAACAATAAGAACTATAGATATATATTAAACGATATTTTTTAACAATAGTAATAGAAAAGCGCAGAAGATATATAAATATAAACTATCTTACTTAGTAGATTTTTAATCAGAAAATATCTTAAATATTTAGTAAAATTTTGCTATATTTGAATATTTGTAATAAAAGTTAACAACAAAGTTAGAACAATTGTTAACTATAAAGTAATTTAGTTATTTAGATCTATTATTGTAGTTTATATAGTTTGTAAAAAGAATTTAATACTATAGTATTTTGCGTCTATAATTAGTAACAATTAGACTTAAATCTATATTATTGTTATTTTTGCATATATTGTATTATAATATCTCGATATCTTTAATATAGTATTCGAAATTATTGTTGTTAATATTATTAACAATATTAATAAGCAACAAAAACTTAACTTGCTAATTTGACAAAAACTTGCTTTTGTTAAAATACAAAAGCTATGAATAGAATATTAAATAAATTTTTATTAATTTAAACAATTCTAGTTTGTAGATATAATTATTAATTGTTCGAATAATCTTATAGAAATCTACATTCTTATATTTTAGAAACTTATATAATTAAGTTGTTTTAATATTTCGAATATTAAGTATAATTTAATTATCGATCTTAAATTTCAGGATAATAGTATATCAATAGTTAGCAAACTCTATTTGTTTAACTTAAATTTAAATAAGCTCTTAATAAAGAAAATTGTGCAAAATTTTAATTTTTTTAATAATCTTATTAATATTTTTTATATTGTAGCAAATTTTAAATATATTGTTGTTAAATTTTTTTTTAAGTAGTTTTAGATCTAATTATAATAGATAGTTTTTAGTAGCAAAAAATAATAATAAATTAGTAGACTTGCTAATATAATTGTTTGTAACAAATTTGACAATAGCAAAATAATTAATTTAGTTATTGTAATTATATTGTATATATATTCGAAAATATTATTTAAAAACAATATTAATATTTTTAATTTAATTGTCGATTTCTAAATAAAACGCAATTAACAATTTAGATTTAATTTTTATTTTTTTGCAAAAATATTGTTAGAAATAAACAATAAATTGAATATTTTTGTCGAAAATAATAGTAGCAAAAAAGCTTTTAATATATTAGATAAAATCGATAAAAATCTAAATAACAATCTTAATTTTTAAAAAGTTTATAAATATAAATTTCTTATTTTTAAATAGTCTATTAATTACTACTAAAATATACTAAAAGATCTTTTTTCTATAACAATATAATAACAAAAAAATAATAAAGTTGTAGAATATATTCTATTAGTAATAGTCTAACATAGATAGAGATTTTAATAGATAAAGATTTTAATAGATTATATTTGTATTTGTAATATAATTTGATATATTTGCAAATTAAATAGTTTCTAATATATTTCTTAACGTCTAAATACAGTATAGATTAATAGTAGTAATACTATATTTTCTTCAATATAATTGTTCGACTTAAATATTTAATATATAACAATTTATACTAAAATTTGATTGCTTCGATTTAAAGAATATTATTTTTATTTTAAAAAATATACATTTTGTCTCAAACAAATAAATATTTAATTTTAATTGTTAAATATTCGATTATTGTATAGTTTTCGAGTTTCAGCTTAATTGTCTTACAAAAAATAACTAAAATCTTTTATTTATTAATTTTTTTAGTTTGAATAATCTATTTTATCTTTTTGTTATATAAATATATTTTTGATATTTGTTAAACAAGAACTTCGGAATTAAGTTTTGTTTTAAACTTTTTCTTTTTTGTTAAATTAATTGCAACAACAAGCAAGAGCTAAATTATAAAAAAAATTGCAAATATAGATAACTAAATTGTAGCAAAATTTAAATAAACTTTTTGCAAATTTTTGCAATTCTTTTGTTAGCAATTAGTTTAGACTTAATAAAGTCTTGAAACAAATAGATTAATTTTGTTACTAAATTGTAAAAAATATTTAATAGTAGCAAAATTAATATAATAGTTTTAACTATATCTAATTTTAAGTTGTATTATTTAAAAATTGTTTGTTGTTAAAACTAATTACAAAAATTGTTTTTATCGAAAAACAAATTTTGCAATTGTCTAATTAGATTATTTGACTTTGCGTTTAATATATCTAATTAATAGATAATTTTAAAATTAAATTTAAATAGAAACTCGATTTAGTAAGCTTAACAACAATTAAATTGCTTAATAGTTATAAAATATTTTAAATTGCAATAGTCGATAATAATTTTAATAAATTGTTTAACAAATATATTAATATATTTTGAATATTATTTTTTAAAAGCGCAAACAATAATTAATAGTTTTTTGTTATAGATTTTATAATTGCATTCTACAAACAATATAATTTTAAATATATAAATTATCGAATAGAGCAATCTATTTAAACTTATTTGCAAAAATACAATAATAATTACAAAATTAAAAATATTGCTTTTAATTTAGATTTCTAAATTAAAATCGAAATAATATAGAATAGACTAATTAATAAAGACTTTTTTAAAAATTTTAAATACAAAATCTTCAAAATTGTTAGATTGTTATAAAAAACTAAAACTTTTGTTTTTAAGTTTACTAAGTACTAACAAAGATTTAATTAAATTCAAATAATTATAGATAAATTGTTAATAGAAGTTAACAAAATTTAAAAAGATCTAAATATTATATATACAAATAGAAACTTTTTATTTAAAAATATTTTTAATTCTTTTAGAATCTATTTGAATTTCTTTAATAGTAATAATTAGATCTAGATATTTAATTTGTTTAACAATTTTTTTTTATTAATATTTAGATAAAGATCTGCGTTATAAAGTTTAGCAAAAACTTTATTTATATAACTTTTATAATTTTTCTTAATATTACTGTAGACTAAAATATTATTTATATAAATAATACAAAAATTGTTTAGATAGAAACTAAGAATTTTATTAATAAAAAACTAAAATATAATTAAGATATTATATAACTTAAAAGATATTATAATATACTTAAACAAATTGTAACAAATAATAAAGACTATCTTGTATTTGTTATTAAAATATATTCGAATTTTGTAAAAAATAGCAATAATATTAAATTTGTTGTAGTATTTAATTTTATATAATTGTTGCAAAATCTTTTTGATTAACAATAAAGTATTGCAATTCTTAATTGTTAGAATATTAAAATCTCTATAGTTTACGCAGATATACAAATTTTTATTAGACTTCTTAACTATAAAAATAAAAACAATATACTATAAAATATTATTGCAAATTTAATTTTTGCTCTTTATATTATTTAGATAGATTTTAATAATTTTTTTCTAACAAAATATATTGTAGACTTTTTTAGTTAAAAATTTTTTTTTTAAAACAAAATTAATAATATAATTAATACTTCTATTAAACAATAACTTGTTAATTTCTTGCAAATTAAAAAATTTAATTTATTGTCTAAACTTCGAGTATATTTGCTTTTTAAATTATTTTATACTTAAAGAATTTTACTTAAATTTAATATAAAATTTGTTGTAATTATCGAAAATAATAACTGCAATATCTATAATAATATTGCTATCTATAGTACAAACTAAATATTTGTTGTTTTTCTTTAATTAATCTAGTATAGCAAAGTATTTAAATAGTATTATAACTATTTTATAGTCTTCTTTAATAATAAGTTTCAAAAATACAAAAATACTTATTTAATAGATATCGACTTTATTAAAAGATTTTAAAAACAAATATTCTAATTGCTTATATTAATTGCTAAAGATCTCTAACAACTATTAATTTAACAAATAGTACTTTATATAGTAATCGAAGTTAAACTTAAGAAATTATATATTATCTCTAATTTATATATTATACTTTTTAATTTAAAATATATCGAAAATAATTGCAAATTGTTTTAGTTTAATTATTAAATACTATAAGATATTAATATATTTGCTAAGATTAATAATAACTTAAACAATATAAATAGTATTAAAAATAAATTTGTTATTAACTAGATACAATTTAATAGAATTTTAAAACAATATAATAAAAATTTATAAAGTTTAACAAACTTTCTATTAACAAAAATTCTATTAAAAACTTCGATATTAATAAATAGTATTATTTTAATATAGCGTTTATCAAAGAGCAAATAGACTTAATTTAAACAAATTTTAGTATGAAAATCTAGTTGCTAATTATTAAATAGCTTGTTATTAATAGCGCTAGAATTGAGCTCAACTTTAATAAACAAAATTCTATTTTATAAATTAAATATAATTTTAAACTCTTTTATTGTTTTTTGTATAAATATTAGTTTCTATTTCGAATTGTAACTCTTGTCGAAAATATTTAGTTTTTCGATTTGCTAAAATTATCTAAGTTGTTATCTAAGATATTAGAGCTACTCTCTTCTTCAAATATTGCTAGCTCAAGATTGCTAATATTATAAATCTTAAATTTAATAATAGTTTTTTTTTTAAATTTTAGTTAATTTGTTTTTGCAAAAGATATTAAAGTAATTAAAACAATATTTCGAATATAAGTATTTTTAACAAAAATTCTTCTTTTTAATCTTATTTTTAAATATTTAAGATTAGAAGACTAACTTTATTTTAAAAGAAATCTTTTGTTTAGTTATACAATTAATTAATTTGTTGTTATAAGCTTCAAATTTATCTATAAATTTATATATAATATTTTAATTTTTGTTTGCTTATATAGTAATAAATCTATTACGCGCACTAGCTTATAACAATTAATAATTTTTCTTCTATTTTATTCTAAAATCTATATTGCGTAATTAAGAGATTAAGTTATTAATATTAATAATATTAATTATATTAACAAATTAATTGTATAATTTGTTGTTTAGTCTTAAATCGAATTAATATATTTTTTGATTTTTAAATAGTTTAATATTTGCTGCAATTAATATATATCAAATTATATATTGTTAATCAAATTTGTTAAATTAAATATAGAGATTTGCTATTAGTTTAGCTAATATACTATAAAGCTAAACAAGATTGTTGCTCTAATTTAATAGATAATATTCAATATTTTTAAAGATATTTTTTGTATATTTAATTGCAACATATATTAGTTTAACTAATTTGCTATTAAATATACAAAAAAAGATTTTGAATTTAACAAAAAGTATTGTTTGCTATTAATTAAATTTCTTTCAATTACTTAAAAAAACAACTCAATCGAAAAATTTAATATTGTTATATATTAATTTCTCGATTTTAAACAAGCTATTTCTATAGATTTTGTTAAGATATTTGCAATTTTGTTAATTTAATTTGTAAAAAAATATATTATAATTGTTGCTATTGTTGCTAAGATTTTAACAAGACAATAAGTAATAAATAGATTTAAATTGCTTACAATAATTAAGTTTTTTAATTAATTTATTTTGTTTCTTGATTAGTATATTAGTTGTTTTCTTTTATATTTTGTCTTTAGCTTGCTTTATATTTTGCTTTTTTTGTAGATTTTTGCAAATAATTCGAACTTTGTCTAAATTTGTCTCTAATTGTACAATTTTTTTATTTTAATTTTTCTTATATTGTATTAGATACTATACGCAAAAATAGATACTATTAATATATTTAAATTAATATATAAGATTTTCAATTATATCTTTAATAAAGTTGTTGTTATATAAGAATTTTGCAATTTTTTTTTAAATCTTTTGTTAACAACAATTGTAGTTAAAGAGAGACTAATAAAATAAATATTAATTAACTTTAATTTTAGTTTTATATTTGAATTTCTTAATAAATAAAAATAGTATATTAATATTCTTAAGAAAGTTATTGCTAAATTTGATTAACTTAGAATTTTCGAAAACAAGTTTGAATAAAATTTACAACTATAGTTCTAATAAAGATAACAAAATCTTAGTATTAAATTAATATTAAAATCAATTTTAAGATATAGCGCTCTTACAAAACTTAAAGTCAAAGTAAAATATTTAATTTTCTATAGTAGAATTGCAACATATTGTTGGAATAGATTTGTACAAATATTGTAAATCTTAATAGTTATAAACAATATTAAAGTAGTAAGTAAAAATACAAATTTAGATAGAATACTTTGTTTAAATACGTTTGCTCTAATTAGATATTGTACAATTTATTTTGTTTAATTAAATTAGTAAGTATCGAAGCAAGATTATCGATATCGAAAACAAGTATTGTTTAAATATTGTATTGCATAGTAAATTCTACGCAAAATAAAAAGATATTATCTAAAAACAACAATATTGCAATATAGATATTAATTCTAGCAAACTTGTTTGTTTATTTTAGTAAAATTACTAAATTGTAGTTAAAACAATCTATTTTTTATTTATTTTAATAGATTTACTATCTTTTTTGTAGAACTTCTTTCAACTTAGTGCAATAAAAATTAGAAAATACTTATTTAAAGAATTAACAAAATTTATTATTGTTAAGTTGTATATTTTTCTTAGAAATATTTATTGTTGCAATTTAGTTATACTTTGCAAAATATTTGTTTTAGTAACTCTATATTTAGAATTGCTTTAGTAACTTTGTATTTAAAGTTGCTTTAGTAATTCTATATTTAAAGTATATTTTAAAAAAAAAAAATGTTAGCAAATATAAATATCTTTAGAATACAATTTGCAAAATTATTTTTGAAGAAATAGCTAGTATTATATCAAAGTTAGAGCTTTAATAGCTAGTATATAGTTAATCAACAAGAATACTAGCTATGCAGAACTAATTATATACAAAAAATAGATATAAATACTATAAATATTAAGACGCTAAACGTTACTCGTAATATACCCGAGACTAGAGAACAAACATTCGAAGAATAGTCGGAGAACAAAGTCTATCTAGTCTGGAATCGTAATAATTAGCAAAATTATAGATATAATAGTTAGATATAAATAACTAATATATTTTTGTAAAAAAATAGAGTTGCATATAGCAAAAAATAGAAATTTAAAAAAAAAATATTATAAACTTCTAAATTAGTATTCGAATTTAGACAATATTGTAAATAATATTTATTAATATATTTTAATTTTAAAGAAATTGCTATAACTTCTATTAACTAATTTAAATATTTCTAGCTATTCGAATTTAATAGTTGCTCTTATATTAGATATCTATAAAGACAATAAAGTTTTAACAGTATTGTTTACTAACAAAATTAACAAAATTAACAAAATATTTAAGTTGAAAAAATTTATTTAATCTATTATCTAAATTTAATTACAAAGTATTTAAGAAAAAAGCAACAAAATCCGAAAGAGAAAAAAAAACTATCTAAGATTTTGCTATTTGTTTAGCAAAATTTTAATTTTTTTTTCTATATTATATTTTTAGTAATAATTTTTATATCGATATTTTAATTAGATAGATAGTTATATTTTAGTAATAATTATTCTGTTTCAAATATATATTAATAGTCTCTAAAATATATTGCAATAATTTTGGAATACTCTTTAATTTACAAATAATTTGCGAATAATTTGTTAACTATTAAAATGACTTATTAATTCTATAATATTTGTTTCTGTCTTAAACTCTTGTTTGTAGTAGAAAACAATAGTAGAAATAATTATAGTAATTTTCAAAAATAATTAAATTACAATTACAATTTCTTGTTTGCTATAATTTTAAAATAATACTAAACTAGAGTTAAGTTTTTAAATTGTAATATCTATTATTTATTGTAAACAATAGCTCGAATAAACACTAGACAATATTGGCTAAATAAAATTGTATTAGAAATATAGTTAATTAAATTTATATTTAAAGATAGAAACAATTTATACTTTAGCTATCTTTTATAATATGTTAAGTATTATTTTTCTTATTTTTTAAATTGTTTGTTTTGCAAAATTTTAAACAATTTCTTTGCAAAATCTTGCAAATAATAGTTTTTTTAATTAGAAAATTAATAGATTTTAAATATTGATAAATTTTTCTAAATACTATTGCTAGAAATTTATTTAATATTGGAATTTAGTTATAAACAAAAAACAAATCTATCATCTTTTTTATATTGTATAATTTTAAACTTTTTAAATACTACTATTAAATATATATTTGTATTGTTTTGTTATTTCTATTTAGTTTTTATTCTATTTTAATAATTATATTGTTGCTATTATACTTAAATAGTCTTTTGTTTGCGTTTTTTCTTTATAATAATATTAGTATATTTGTAATATATATATTTAGAAAATATCTATACAAACAATAATTTTTAATCGAATTTACTATTTTTAATTTTTTGTTATATATTTTTATAGATATTAGTTTTAAGCAACAATTAGCAATATAATTTAGTAGTACAATTTAGCAATATTAGTAAAGAAAATTCTATAAGTAATTTTTGCTATAGATAAAAAGTTTTTAGAATTTATAAATTATAATTAATTTATTCGTAATATTTGTCGATAAATTGTTAATACTATAAGTATTCGATTAATTTATATAATAATAATTTATTAAATTGCAACTATCTAGTAATCTAAGTAAATAAACAAACAATTATATTTATTTACTATTATTAATTTATTCTGCAATTGCAATATTTTATTAACAAATTATAAACAACTTGCTATAGATAACAACAATTATAAAATTTCAAAAAATATATATAGATTTAACTTCTAATATTTATTTATATTGCTAAGTATATTAACTATATTGCGCAATATTATTTACTATAACTAAGAAATTTCTTTGTATAATAAAAAGATAATTAAAATAATTAAAACAATTAGAAAATTTAATTGTTTAAAATTTCTGTCGATTGCTACAAATTATTATATAAAAGTACTAATAGTAGATTAATATTATTATTTAATTAATTACAAAAAAAAGTAAAGCGCAAATCTTTCAAAAAGAAAATTAACTTTAGATTGCAAATAGTTTCGAAAAATAATAGTTAAAATAATAATTTCAAATAGATTAGAAAAGAACTATTAATAACAATATTAAATTAGACTCGAAACAAATCGACTTAAAGTCGATCGAATATTACTTAACACAAAAACAAAAATAAGTTTAGTTAGAAATCTCAAATTAAACAAACTAGAGATTTTAGAAAAAAGCAACAAAGATTTTACTAATTTTTTCTACTACTTATTGTTTAATATCTATATAGTCTTGCTGCAATTAATTCGAATATTCGAAATTCCTAAAAAGCAATATATAATAATTGTTTTGCGTAAATAATACTATTTACAAAATTGCAAACTTAGATCTTCTATCAAAAAATATTTGAAAATAAACAAATAATTTATAAATCTATTATAAAAAAGAAACTAATAAAAAAGAAATAGCAAGAAAACAAAAGCAATAAGTAATAGCTAACAATATTTATTGTTTTTCTAAAAATTAAATAGAGAAATTTGTAATTAATTAAATTGCTATAGATAATAGAAAAATACTAAATAAAAAAGTTAAGAAAAAGAAATTTAAAGTTAAGAAAAAATTAACTAGATTTAATAACTATATAATTTAGCAGAAGAAAAAAATTATTAATTTAAGATTTGCATATTAGAAATTCTATTTTTGCACTTAATTACTAATATATAGAAATTGCTTAGTTAGAATAATTAGTTAACAAAATATTATATAGAAGAATTTCTTTTTGCTTTAATAGTAAAAACTATACAATATATTGTTTTTAAATAGAAACAAAAGCTAATATAATATAGCAAATATAAACTAAGAAATCTATATATAAACAAACAAGAAATTGCGTTTTAAATAAAGAAATTTAAAAAAACTATTTAAATCTATATAATACTGTAAATTTAGAATTTGAGTATATACTTATATTGCTATTGCTACAATTTACTGTAAATTGCTAATATATTTTACAAAAACAAATATTTGCTCTCTAATTATATTTTCTCTTTGTTAATTTTAAATATTAATTTTGAAATAGAAATATTTTTGTTTAACAATTCTAAATTTTAATTAATACAAACAAAGACAATACTAACAATATAGACAGTTTTCTATCTAATAATAATAAATATAATTCAAATAATAGTAATATTAATAAAAATATTAATTTAGCTAAAAAGTTTAAAATAATATATAATAATAAAAACAACAATACTAAAAATATAAATATAATAGAGAGTTAAATTAAAAATTAGAATTAGCAGAAATAACTCTAGTATTAACTTATAATTTTAACAACTTAAATTCTCTAGTATAATTCTTTAATTTGCAAATAATTTTTAAAAATATTTGCAATATTGCACTTAAGTAGTTAATATATAATAGAACAGTATTAATAATATATAAATAGTAAAATATAGCAATAAAATAGTACTTGCTAAATTAATCTATACTAGATATACTATTGCTTCTTTGCTATTTATTCTATTAATTAGAGTAACTTTAGTAGTTACTCTATATAAAATTTTAATATTATTAATTTAATATCTTAAAACACTTCTTAATTATATTAGTATTATATATATATTAATTTAGTTAATATAAGTATTTTAATTTACAAATTTAATTAATATTTCTATTAAATAATCGGAATTTTATTTTATTTGTTTGCATTATAATATTCGTAGAAAGTTAGTTATTAGTCGATAATATTAGTATTTGTTGTAGACTCTTATTAAAAAAATATTTATATATAATATTTATTCTTTCAAATTTTTGTTATCGAAAAGAACTTCTTTAAATCGAACAAAATTGCTAAGAAAACAAAAAGCTTTTTATTGTAATAAATCTTTTTTTTATTATAGAATATAAAATAGTTGTCAATATTATTTTCTAAATTTATAATATATTTTATTCGACAAATTTGTCTCTTATTTTTAGTTAATAGTATTACTATATAGAGACTTAAATAAGTATAACTTATATTTAAATAATATATTATTTTAATTTATAATTTGCTAGTATAATATTGTAGCAATAAAATTAAATATTAATATACTTAGAACTAATATATTTAAATTTAAGTATAAATAAAGTTTGTTTAGAACAGTCTACTATTTATAGTAATAGCTATATTTAGTACAATCTTAACAAAAATTAAATTATAATAAAAATTATAATAAAAATTTATTTCATATTTTTATATTAAAGTTATAATATACAAAACAGTAGAACTAAGTAGTAGAACAATCTTAATTACTACTTTTTATTACTGCACAATATTTATACAAGTAATTTTTTTAATTTTTTTAATAACTTATTTTTGCTGTTTTGTTTCAGTATCTAAATATAAAATATATAGAAACTTCTTAATATCTAAAATTGCAATTTAATAACTATTATTAAAATAGATATTTCTTGCTAACAGCTTTCTAATTGTAGAATTCTTAGTTTATATACTAGCTTTAATACTATAGATTATATTTATATCAATAAGTTGTAATAGATTTGTTTATTTTCTTAAGTTGTAAAATTGTAATTAAGAAAAATCAAATATTCGAGAAAATTACTATCTATTTACTAGTTTATTGTTAAGAACAATTTAATAGACTAAATATTTAAATAGATTTTAAGATAAATTAATAAATTGTAAAAAAACGCAATTAAAATATAGTTTAATATATTATACAAATATATTATTAGTAATTATATCTTTAACTTTGTCTTTTAATTATTTCTATCTATTTAAGACTAGATTTGCTATATTTAATTGTTAAATTTAATAAAATATTTAATTCGCAATAATTATATATATCTTGTTCTAGAATATTGCGAAAATTAATACTATTATTATTAATTAAAATTAATCGATATATATAAAAAAGATAAGATTTGTTAATATCTTATTTTAATATTTTAATATTATAGATATTATTTATTTTTATTTTTAATTATTTTTATTTTGCAGCTAAAATACAATTTCTTACTATATATTGCTAGTTATATTTCTAGTTAAACTTAAAATTAAGTTACAACAAACTCTAATAAATTATATTAACAAATTTTAATCTTACTTTATAAAAGAAGAGATAATATATATAAAGGAGCAGAATTTAGTAATAAAAATATTATTTTAATTATTATTGTATATTGTTATACAAGATTTAAAGAAAAATCTATATTTTTTATTAATAATTATTGTATCTCTCTTAACTTAATATTATATAAAAGCTGCAAGAAAAGATACTAATAAGTTACTCTTAGTATATTATTGTATTATTAAGCTATTAAGTTCTATATAACAGTTGCAATAGTTATAAATTGTAATACTAGAAATAACAAAATATAAAATAATAACAAATAATTAAAAACTAACTTGATTTTAATTAATATTTGTCTTAATACTATTATAACTATCGACAAACAACAGATTTACTTTAAATTGTTAATATAAATAAATATTAACTAATAATATTTTGTATACTAATATTACGCTAATACTTTTTACAAAGATATTAGAGATAGTTATACTATTAAAGAGATCTATAGATATCTTTAGACAATACTAGCAATTACTTAATAATAAAAATTTGCAACTTGGATAATTATAACAGTAAATTAAGACTTAAAATAAATTAAATACAACTTATAAAAAAATTATATTCTATTTTCTATATATTAAGAAAATACTAATTGTTTATTTTATTTGTTTATTAAATATAGCAAATATAATTGCTTGCAATACTTGTTTATTAAATATATTAAGTATTATATTTAAAATATTTGCTTCTTAAATATATTAAATATAATAGCAAATTTACTTTAAAAATATAAAATCTAAATTACTAATATAATTTAAATAAATTTATAATACTATTTTTTTTTCAAAATTTTTATCTTAAAATTTAATATTTTTCTATTATATTTTCTAAAAAGATTAATATTAGAAATTTTTTCTATTAAAAAAAAGATTTTTTTAATATTCTAAGTTTAATATTTCTAGTAATATATTTTTGTTATAATTGTATAATATTTAATAAAATTTATTGTATAAATAATAATTTTAAAAAGTATATAAAATAT
>JAABUS010000588.1_pt1 | contig 87976 bp, 83 predicted proteins | sample 5560161 | NCBI WGS metagenome assembly JAABUS01 (sample SAMN10711885, study PRJNA513376) | rock metagenome | isolation source: Antarctica rocks | place: Antarctica: Victoria Land, Trio Nunatak nord | collected 2016-01-04
ATTCTGCCTGCCGCTGGCCATTCCGCAGGGCTGCACCGCGACGCTGTCGGCGCTGGACGAGCCGGTGCTCGAGGTGGCCTCGGCGCAGCGGGGCAAGCCCGTCGAGATCGCGCTCGCCGACCTTCGTCCGGGCCTGCTCGGCGAGGACGGCGCGTGGGCCGGTTACGTCGCGGGCGTGGTGTGGGCGCTGGCCGAGCGGGGTCACCAGCCACGCGGGCTGTCCATCAGCCTCGACGGAGACGTCCCCGGCGGGGCGGGGCTGTCCTCGTCCGCGGCGCTGGAATGCTCCGTCGCCGCGGCCCTGAACGACCTGTGGGACCTGGGGCTCACCCGGTCCGAGCTGGTCGCGGTCGCCCGCGAGGCCGAGAACGGCTTCGTCGGGGCGCCGACCGGCGGCATGGACCAGCTGGCGTCGGTGTTCGGCGAGCAGGACCGGGTGCTGCTCTGCGACATGCGCTCGCTGTCGGTCGAGCCGGTGAGCTTCGATCTGGAGGCAGCCGGCCTGACCCTGCTGGTCATCGACACCAAGGCACCCCACCAGCTGACCGACGGCCTGTACGGCGAGCGCCGGTCGGCGTGCGAGCAGGCGGCCCGGCAGCTCGGCGTGAACGCCCTGCGCGATGTGACGCTGGAGGACCTGGCCGAGGCGATGGGCCGCCTCGACGACGAGACGCTGCGCAAGCGGGCCCGGCACGTGATCACCGAGAACGACCGCACCCTGGCGTGCGCGGACCTGCTGCGCACCGGCCAGCTCCGCCAGACCGGACCGCTGCTGACCGCCTCGCACGCGAGCATGCGCGACGACTTCGAGATCACGGTGCCCGAGGTCGACCTGGCTGTCGAGGTGCTGCTCGCGTTCGGTGCGTTCGGTGCCCGGATGACCGGTGGCGGCTTCGGTGGCTGCGTGATCGCGCTGATGGAGCCGGCCCGGGCCCGCGCCGGTGCGATTGCCGTCGAGGCGGCGTTCGCCGGGCGCGACTATACGCTGCCGGTCAGCTTTTCGGTGACCGCGGCGCAGGGCACGCACAAGCTACACTAGCCCACCAGACCGAACATAAGGCAACACCGGCGTTCTGCTCGGTGCGCCGCGACAACCGGCTCCTGGCATCCTTTTCAAGCAGATTTCGCTTCAGTTACCGGTTCGCTCTTGACAAGGCGCGTTCGGTTCCGCTGAATGATGGTTACTTCTGTGAGGTGAGCTACCTCGCAAGCCACTCTAGGAGGCGCCATGTCATCGAAAGCCACCGGTCCCATCGTCGGCGTGTGCGATTCCGGGCCGAGCCGGCGTGCCGTCCTGAAAGGTTTCGGGGTAGGCGCGGCCGGCATTGCCGCTGCTCCCCTGCTGGCGGCGTGCACCGGTGGCAGCAAGCCCTCCAGCGGCAACAGCGGCAGTGCGTCGAAGTCGGTCACCGTGGGCTCGGGCAGCTCCGACGCCGTCCCCAAGCGTGCGTACCAGGCGGTGTTCGACGCGTTCAAGGCCAAGTCCGGCGACACTGTCAAGGTCAACACCGTGCCGCACAACGACTTTCAGAACAACATCAACTCTTACCTCAACGGCAGCCCGGACGACGCCTTCACCTGGTTCGCCGGTTACCGGGCGCGCTACTACGCCACCAAGGGCCTGGTCGCCCCGATCGACGATGTCTGGGAGAAGATCGGCGGCAACTTCTCCGACGCTCTCGCGAAGGCCTCGACCGGCGACGACGGCAAGAAGTACTTCGTCCCCAACTACAACTATCCGTGGGGATTCTTCTATCGCAAGAGTCTGTGGAACTCGAAGGGCTACCAGGTGCCGGCCACCTTCGACGCGCTGAAGTCGCTGTGCGCCCAGATGCAGAAGGACGGCCTGACGCCGATAGCCTTTGCCGACAAGGACGGCTGGCCCGCGATGGGCACCTTCGACTACATCAACATGCGCACCAACGGCTACCAGTTCCACGTCGACCTCTGCGCGCACAAGGAGTCCTGGGACCAGCAGAAGGTCAAGGACGTCTTCGACAACTGGAAGGCGCTGCTGCCGTATCAGGACAAGGCCGCCCTCGGCGCAACCTGGCAGGAGGCGGCTACCACGCTGGCTCGCAAGAAGTCCGGCATGTATCTGCTCGGCTCGTTCGTCACCCAGCAGTTCACGGATAAAACCGTGCTGGACGACATCGACTTCTTTCCGTTCCCCAGCATTGCCGTCGAGGGCACCGACGCCATCGAGGCGCCCATTGACGGGCTGATGCTGTCCAAGAAGGGCGGTAGCAACCAGGCCGCGAAGGATCTGCTGGCCTACCTGGGTACCGGTGCCGGTCAGGACGTCTACGCCTCGATCGACACCTCGAACCTGCAGACCGCCAAGGACGCCGACACCTCGAAGTTCACGCCGCTGAACAAGAAGTGCGCCGACGCGATCGCACATGCCAAGTACATCAGCCAGTTCTTCGACCGGGATGCCTTGCCCACCATGGCGAACAACGTGATGCTGCCCGCGCTACAGGGCTTCCTCAAGGACGGCAGCATCGATACCAAACAGCTCGAGGCCCAGGCGAAGACCCTCTACCAGGCGTAACGGACGGCAGGGGCAGTGCGAATGACGGGTGTAGCGCGATGACCGATCTGCCGCTGGCGGCCGTCCCCCCACAGGAGCTGGCACCCACCGCGCCGCGCGGTGTTCCGGTGGCCGGCCGGGGCCGTGGGGTGCAGCGGCTGTCCCGCCGGGACAAGGTGGTGCTAGGGGTGATGGTCGGGGTGCCGACCCTGTTGCAGGCCCTGCTGATCTGGATTCCGATGCTGCTGTCGGTGGCGCTGTCGTTCACCCGGTGGGACGGGCTGACGCTGTCCGACATCCGCTCCGCCGGGGTGAGCAACTACAGCTACGTGACCAAGGACTACCCGCCGTTCTGGCCCGCTGTGCAGCACAACGTGATCTGGCTGCTGTTCCTGGCGCTGGTCGCGACCCCGCTCGGGCTGCTGGTAGCGGTACTGCTGGATCAGAACATCCGGGGCAGCCGCATCTACCAGAGCATCTTCTTCACGCCGGTGATGCTGTCGCTGGTGCTGGTCGGCATCATCTGGCAGTTGATGTACGAGCGCAACGACGGCCTGGTCAACCACGTCCTGGGCACCGCGGACACGCCGCACGCGATCGACTGGTTCGGAAACTCCAGCGTCAACCTGTGGGCCGCGCTGGTGGCCGCGACCTGGCGGCATACCGGCTACATCATGGTGCTGTACCTGGCCGGTCTCAAGGGCGTCGACCCGTCCCTGAAAGAGGCTGCGGCGATCGACGGCGCGACGGCCCGGCAGACGTTCTTCCGGGTGGTGTTTCCCGCGATGCGCCCGATCAACATCGTGGTGGTCGTCATCACCATCATCGAGGCGCTGCGGGCCTTCGACATCGTCTACGTCATCAACCGCGGCACCAACGGCCTCGAACTGATCAGCGCGCTGGTCGTGCAGAACCTCGTCGGCGAAGGGCAGATCATCGGCGTCGGATCGGCGCTGGCGGTGCTGCTGCTGGTCATCTCGCTGGTGCCGATCACCTTCTACCTCGCCCGGACGTTCCGAAAGGCGGACCGATGAGCTCGTCGGCAACCCTCAGCACGCCGGTCCGGGACGCTCCGGCAGCACGGCGCCGGTTCAGTGGGTCCGGCCGCCAGCCCAGTGGGGCACCCGGTGCTCGTCACTACGGAACGCACCTGTTCCTCATCACAATGGCGGTGCTGTGGCTGATCCCCCTGCTGTGGACGGTGTTCACCGCGCTGCGGCCCAAGTCAGCAGTCGACGCGCATGGCTACTGGAGCCTCAAGGGCAGCTTCGGCTTCGGCAACTTCAGCACCGCCTGGAAGCAGGCCGGCCTGCAGACGTACTTCGTGAACTCGCTGATCATCACGGTGCCGTCGGTGCTGCTGACCATCGCCCTGGCCTCGATGATGGCCTTCGCCGTGAGCCGGTTCCGGTGGAGGTTCAACGTCACGCTGCTGATCATGTTCACCGCCGGCAACCTGCTGCCGCCGCAGGTACTCGCGGCGCCGCTGTTCGCGATGTTCAAGCACACACCGCTTCCGTACTCGGTCAGCGACTCCGGCAACCTGCTCAACACCTACTACTCGGTGATCGCGGTCGACGTCGCCTTCCAGGTCGGGTTCTGCACCTTCGTGCTGTCCAACTACATGAAGGCGCTGCCCGAGGACCTCACCGAGGCGGCCCTGGTCGACGGGGCCGGCGTCTGGCGCCAGTACGCGGCGATCGTGCTGCCGCTGTGCCGACCGGCGCTCGCCGCGCTCGGTACGCTCGAAGTCATCTGGATCTACAACGACTTCTTCTGGCCCCTGCTGTTCATCCAGAGCGGCGACCGGCTGCCCATCACGACAGGTGTGAAGAACCTGCAGGGGGATTTCCTCAGCAATTACAACCTGATCGCCGCCGGAGCCACCATCACGGTGATCCCCACCCTGCTCGTGTACCTGGCACTGCAGCGCCAATTCATCTCTGGCTTGACCCTTGGAGCAAGCAAGGGCTGAGCGGAACCCACGATCCGGAAAGGCAGTACCGCCTTGGCAGAGCAGCACGTCGTCACCCTGAAGCTCGATCCTGCGATCGCCAGGGTGCATGAGGAGGGCTGGCAGTCCTGGTCACCCGCCACGGACTACCCGGTGACCGGGTTGCCGCACCGGGCACCCAGTGCGGTGTCCTACCGCGGCAACTACGGCGGTACCCGGCCGCAGCCGGCACCGGGCACCTTCCGCGGCGAGGGGGTGCTGGCCGTCGACCCGGGCAACGGCGATCCGATCGTGGTGGTGGGCACCGAGTCCGCCGCGGAGTCCGTCCCCCGGATCACCGCTCAGCTGCGCGGATCCCAACTCACGGTGACCGCCTCTGCTGCGGTCACGGTGACCGAGCATTCCGCCGAGGCCGGGCTGCAGGCCGCGCTCGGGCAGTTCGCCGACGCCTTCGCCGCGCAGGCCGGCGTTGGTGAGCTGCGACCGGCTCCGACCATCTGGTGCTCCTGGTACCACTACTTCACCGGCGTCCGGCAGACCGACATCGAAGAGAACCTGGCGGCCATCGCCGAGCACGGGCTGCCCGTCGACGTCGTCCAGCTCGACGACGGCTACCAGAGCGAGATCGGCGACTGGCTGACCCTGTCGGACCGGTTCAGCTCGCTGGCCGGCATGGTGTCGCAGATCAAGGACTCCGGACGGCGAGCGGGCGTGTGGATCGCGCCGTTCCTCGCCGGCAGCAAGTCCCGGCTGTTCGCCGAGCACCCGGACTGGCTGATCCGCAACGAGGGTGAGCTGGTCGAGGCACACCACAACTGGGGCCAGGTGACGTACGGCCTGGACATCACTCATCCCGGAGTTCAGGCCTATCTGGCCGAGGTGTTCGGCTACCTGCTCGACGCCGGCTTCGACTTCTTCAAGACCGACTTCGTCTACGCCGCGGCCCTGGACGGCGACCGGCACGGCGGCCTGACCCCGGTCGCCGCGTACCGGCTCGGGCTGGACCTGATCCGCCAGGGCATCGGCGACTCCTACCTGCTCGGCTGCGGCGCTCCGCTGCTGCCCAGTGTCGGCAAGGTCGACGCGATGCGGATCAGCCCGGATACCGGCCCTCGTTTCGAGCCGGAGAACGGTGACCTCGGCAAGCCGAGCGGCCGGGCCGCGATCCTGACCAGCACCGGACGGGCCTGGCAGCACGGCAGGTTCTGGGTGAACGACCCGGACTGCCTGATCGTCCGGCCCGAGGTCGAGAACCGCCAGGCGTTGGCGAACTACATCTCGCGCGTCGGTGGCCTGCGCGGCTCGTCGGATCGGATCGCCGCCCTGGACGACTGGGGCCTGCGAACCACGCACGAGCTGCTGTCGACCGTTCCGCCGGCCACTCCGTTTGCTTGAGTCCGATTCGCCTGAGCAGGAGCCCTTCATGCACCGCGTCACCTCCCGGCTGTCCGACGACGGCCGTCCGACCCTCGCCTTCGGCGGCGACTACAACCCCGAGCAGTGGCCGGAGCAGGTGTGGGACGAGGACGTGCGGCTGATGCGCGAGGCCGGCGTGAACCTCGTCAGCGTCGGCATCTTCAGCTGGGCGCTGCTCGAGCCGGTCGAGGGGGTGTACGAGTTCGGCTGGCTCGACCGGGTGCTGGAGCTGTTGCACCGTAACGGCATCCGGGTCGACCTGGCCAACGCCACCGCCTCGCCGCCGCCCTGGTTCTCGTCCCGCTATCCCGAGTCGCTGCCGGTGACGGCCGAGGGCGTCCGGCTGTCCTACGGCTCCCGCCAGGCGTTCTGCCCGTCCAGCCCGGACTACCGTCGCGCCGCCGCCGCGCTGACCCAGGCCATCGTCGAGCGCTACCGGCAACATCCGGCCGTGGTGCTCTGGCACGTCCACAACGAGTACGGCTGCCACAACGCGCACTGCTTCTGTGACGTGTCCGCGGCCGCCTTCCGGCGCTGGCTGCAGAACCGGTACGGCAGCCTGGACGAGCTGAACTCCGCGTGGGCAACGGCATTCTGGTCCCAGCGCTACTACGACTGGGACGAGGTGATCCCGCCCCGGGTGTCGCCCACCTGGGTCAACCCCACGCAGCAGCTGGACTACTGGCGCTTCTCCTCCGACGAGCTGCTGGACTGCTTCCGGGCCGAGGCCGCGATCCTGCGCGCGAACTCCTCACAACCGGTCACCACCAACTTCATGTCCTTCTTCAAGCCGGTCGACTACTTCGCCTGGGCGCCCGAGCTGGACGTGGTGTCCAACGACCACTACCTGATCGCCGACGATCCCAACCCCACCGAGCACCTGGCGATGTCGGCAGACCTGATGCGCTCTCTCGCCGGCGGCAAGGAATGGCTGCTGATGGAGCACTCCACCTCGGCGGTGAACTGGCAGCCGCGCAATGTCGCGAAGGCACCCGGTGAGCTGCTGCGCAACTCCCTGCAGCACCTGGCACGGGGGGCCGACGGCACGCTGTTCTTCCAGTGGCGGGCCTCGGCAGCCGGGGCGGAGAAGTTCCACTCCGCCCTGCTGCCGCATGCCGGCACGGACACCAAGGTCTGGCGCGAGGTGGTCGAGCTGGGCACCGCGCTGAGCAAGCTGGGTGAGGTCGCCGGCACCGTGGTCGAGCCGCCACAGGTGGCGATCGCCTACGACTGGAACTCCTGGTGGGGGGCCGAGCTGGACTCCCATCCTTCGGTGGACGTCTCGCCGCTGGCCGGCGCCCGGCAGCTGTACTCCGCCCTCTGGCGCTCGGGCGTGGGCTGCGACTTCGTCCACCCGAGCGGGCCCCTGGAGAAGTATCGGGTGGTGCTGGTGCCGCAGCTGTACCTGCTGAGCGCCGAGAACGCGGCCGCCCTCAGCCGCTTCGCCGAGGCCGGCGGCACGGTGCTGGCGAGCTACTTCTCTGGCATCTCCGACCCGAACGACCGCATTTACCTCGGCGGCTATCCCGGAGCGCTGCGGGAGCTGCTCGGCGTCCGGATCGAGGAGTTCTTCCCGCTGCTGCCCGGCCAGAGAGTCGCTCTCCGGCCAGCCGAAGGCCCCCCGTCCTACGGCGAGGGGACGGTCTGGTCCGAACTCGGCCGGACGGCGGGGGCCGAGTTGGTCGCGTCCTACGCCGGCGGCCCGGTCGCCGGTTCGCCCGCCATCACCCGTAACGCGGTCGGAATGGGTGCCGCCTGGTATCTGGGCACCCAGCTCGGCGACGACGCCCTGGCTGCGCTGCTGGCTCGGGTACTGGCCGAAGCAGGCGTGCAGGGGCTCGGGCTGCCGGACGCCCCGCACGTACCGGCTGGGGTCGAGGTGGTCCGCCGGATGGGGCATGGCCGGACGTTCACCTTCGTGATCAACCACACCGCCGACCCGGTGGAGCTACCTATGCCGGGTGCCGAACTGCTCACCGGCACGGCCGTGGTCGACAGTCTGAGCGTTCCGGCTGGAGCGGCTCGGGTGGTTCAGAGCTGACCACAGCTGAGTCGTTCCCGGGTTCTGTCGGAGGCCGCTTGTAGGTTTTCGGGTATGCGGTTTCTGCACACCTCCGACTGGCATCTGGGCCGGACGCTGCACGGCGTCGACCTGCTGGATGCCCAGCGCGCGGTGCTTGCCCAGATCCGCTCGTTGGTCAGCGATCCGGTGGACGGAATCGCCATCGACGCGGTGATCGTCGCCGGCGATGTCTATGACCGCGCGGTGCCGCCGATCGAGGCCGTGACGCTGCTGCAGGACACCCTGGCCGCCTTGGTGGAGCACACCACTGTCATTGTCACGGCCGGCAACCACGACTCCGCGATCCGGCTCGGCTTCGGCTCCCGGCTGTTCACCGATCGCCTGCAGGTGCGGACGGACCTGGCGTCCGTCGGCGAACCGGTGCTCATCTCGGACTCGGGCGGTGCTGGCGAGCCGGTGGCCGTCTACCCGCTGCCCTATCTCGATCCGGACGCGGCCCGGGCTGCCCTGTCCGACAGCGGCGAACCGCTCGAACGCTCGCACCAGGCGGTGATGGCCGCGGCGATGGGCCGGGTCCGCGCCGATCTCGCGCGGCGACCCGTCGGCACCCGCTCCATGGTGGTCGCGCACGCGTTCGTGGTGGGTGGCGCACCGAGTGAGAGCGAGCGGTCCATCGTGGTCGGCGGCGTGCACAGCGTCGCGGCAGACACCTTCGAGGGCGTCGACTATGTGGCGCTCGGGCACCTGCACGGCCCACAGCAGCCCAAGCCCTCCGGCGCCGGTGCCTCGACCACCGTGCTGCGCTACTCCGGTTCCCCGCTGCGCTACTCCTTCTCCGAACTCGCCCAGGCCAAGTCCGTCACCTTGGTCGATCTGGCCGCCGACGGGCAGGTCGGCATTACGGCCGTTCCGCTGAGCCAGCCTCGCGACATGGCGGAGCTGACCGCCACGCTGGACGAGGTGCTTGCCGATTCGGCTCACGTACAGAACTGGGTGCGCATCACGGTCACCGACCGGACCCGTCCGGACCGGCTCTTCGACCGCGTCAAGTCCCACTACCCGTACGTGCTGCAGGTGCTCCATCTGCCGGCCGGGGCCGGGCCGGTCGGCGAGAGTGCGGCCATCGCGGCCCGCGAGCAGAGCCCGCGCGAGCTCGGGGCGGACTTCGTGCGGCACGTCACCGGACTGGGGGCGGCGGAGGTCGAACTGGACCTGTTCGCCGAGGCCTACCAGGCCGCGCTGAGCGAGCCGGGGGCCAGCTGATGCGCCTGCACCGGCTCAGCATGACGGCGATCGGCCCGTTCCTCGGCGCCGTCGAGATCGACTTCACCCGGCTCGGGCAGAGCGGGCTGTTCCTGCTCGAAGGGCCGACCGGCGCGGGTAAGTCGACCGTGGTGGACGCCATCAGCTTCGCCCTCTACGGCAAGGTCGCGCAGGCCTCCGCGGTCGCCGAGCGGTTGAAGTCCCACCATGCCCCGCTGGCCGACGAGCCGGTGGTCGAGCTGGTGTTCGAGACCCAGAGCGGGGTCTACCGGGTCCGCCGCACCCCCAGCTTCGATCGCCCCAAGAAGCGCGGCACCGGCAGCCTGACCGCCTCCATGACCGTCAAGCTCTGGCGGCTGACCTCACCGGACGAGCCGCACCGCGGTGAGCTGCTGTCGACCAATCTCGGCGACGCCGAGGACGAGATCACCCGAGCCGTCGGGCTGACCCACGCCCAGTTCGTCCAAACCGTGGTGCTGCCGCAGGGCGAGTTCGCCAACTTCCTGCGCGCCGATACCACCACCAAGCGCGCCCTGCTGCAGAAGCTGTTCGGCACCGAACTGCTCGCCCGGACCCAGGACCAGCTGATCGAGGGCCGCCGCAAGGCTGAGCAGTTGCGGACAGCCGGGGCAGCGGCGGTCACCAAGGCCGCGCACGCGTTCCTCGGCGCGGCCGCCGTGGACGAGGACAGCGCCGCCGAGCTGATCCAGTCGATCGAGGCTGGTGACGGCACTCGCCTGATGGAGCAACTGGCTGCCGTTCGCGCCGCCCTGCTGGCCGACGAGGCTGCCACCGGCGAGGCCTATGCCTCGGCCTCCAGCCGCCGGCTGACCGCTCAGACGACGGTGCAGACCGCGCGGGAGGTGTTCCGGCGCCGCGCGCTGCGCGACCAGTTGCGAGGCGAACAGCAGCGGTTGGCAGCGGGGTCCGACGCCCAGGCCGCCGCCTGCGCCGAACTTGCCGCGGCGGAGCGCGCGCTGGCCGTGCTTCCCGCCGCCAACGCGCTCGTCACCGCGATCGGCCGCTCGGACGAGGCGCAGGACGCCGACAGCGCGGCACGCCAACGACTCCGCCCGCCGCTGCGGGTGCTCGACGAAGCGGCACTTCGGGCGGCCAACGCCGAGCTACGCACCTCTGTCGGCGCACTGGCCGAGCCGCTGCGGCGTGAGCGCGAGCTGGCACCGCTGCGCGCCGAACGGCACGACGCGCTGGCCGAACGTGAGCGGCACGTGGCTCTGCACAACACCGCGTCAAGCGCGCTGGCCGAACTTCCGCAACGGCAGCGAGCGCTCAGCGTGGCCCGGGACGTCGCCGCGACGGCCACCGCGCACCTTCCCTCGCTCACCTCCGAGCGTGACCGGGCCGCGAAGCGACTGGTCGCAGCCGAACGCGCGGCCGAGGCCGCCGAACTCGCCGCGCAGAACCAGCTGCTGACCCAGGAGGCACTGCGGGCTGCCGAAGAACACGAGGTCCGGTTGGTGTCCCTGCGCAACAGCTGGCGGGCCAGCATCGCCAGCGAACTCGGCCTGGCGTTGAAGAGCGGGAACCCGTGCGTGGTGTGCGGATCGGTTGAGCATCCGCAGCCGGCCCGCCGCGCACCGGACCAGGTGACCCGCGACGATCTCGATCGCGCCGAGCGGCGGCTGGCGCTGCTGCACGACACGGTGCAGACCCGGCGTGAAGAGCTCAACCGGCAGAAGACCGAGCTGGCACTGTTGCAGACCGCCGCAGACCAGCTGAGCACCGACGTGGCCGCCGTGCAGCTCGACCGCGCCGCCGCCGCGCTCGCCACGGCGCAGGCGACCGCGGCCGAGCTGGCGGGAATCGAGGCCGAGCTCGCCGAGTGCGCGGGGCTGGCCACCGAGCTCGCCGAGCAGGCACGTCAGGCGGCCCTTGCCGAGACCAGGCTGGCCGAGCGAGTCGACAGCCTTTCCAGTCGCATCGACCAGGACGAGCGGGCGGTGGCCGCGGCCCGCGCCGATCAGCCGACGGTTGCCGACCGAGCGCGGCTGCTCCAGGACGAGATCCGCCTCATCGATGACGCCGCGACAGCCGCATGCGCCGCGGACGCCACCGTGCGGGCTGCCGAAGAGGCCGGGGCCGGGTTCGCCGCGGCGCTGAGCGCCGCGGAGTTCGACGGCGAGCCGAGCTGGCGCCACGCCACCCGCGCCAGTTCACAGCTCGCGGGCCTGCGTACCCACATCCGCGGTTACGAGGACGAGTGGGCCGCCCTGGTCACCCGGTTGTCGGACCCCGACCTGACCGATCCGGAGCTGGACGCGCCGGCGCCGGAGCTGGCCGAACTGGCGGAGTCACTGCGCGCCGCCGAGGCCGACGAGAAAGCCGCGGCTGCCCTGCACGGAGCTGCGAAGGACCGGCGGGCCTCCTCGGCCACCCACGCCGACCGGCTCGATGCTGCCCTGGCGCGAAGCGCCGCGGTGCTCAGCCAGACCGCACCCGCCATCCGGATCGGCTACCTCGCTGCCGGATTGGGCGACAACCAGCTCAAGATGGACCTCACCACGTACGTACTGGTGCGCCGGTTCACCGAGATCCTGAGTGCGGCGAACACCCAGCTGCGCCGGATCTCCGGCGGCCGCTACGAGCTCGAACACACCGATGCGCGTAGCGGCAACGCCCGCTCCGGTCTGGGCCTGCGGGTACTCGATCTGCACACCGGACGGCCACGCGATCCCGGCACGCTGTCCGGCGGTGAGACGTTCTACGTGTCACTGTCGCTGGCGCTCGGTCTGGCGGACGTGGTGCGCGCCGAGTCCGGTGGCATCGACCTGGGCACGCTGTTCATCGACGAGGGTTTCGGCACGCTCGACCACGAGGTGCTGGATCAGGTACTCGTCGTACTCGAAGGGCTGCGCGAGGGCGGCCGGGTGGTGGGCATCATCAGCCACGTCGACGAGTTGAAGACCCGGGTGCCAGACCGGATCGAAGTCCGGCGCAACCCCGACGGCTCGTCGCGCCTCACCATCACGGCATGAGCCGATCACCCAGCAGGGCACAGCCGTACCAGCGCACAGCCGTAACCGTGAGCAGCCGTAACTGTGAGCAGCTGGCCGATCAGTCGGCACGCCAGCCGAACCGGGGCGGCCGGCGCTCCAGAAATGCGCGCGGCCCCTCAGCCCCGTCCGGGCTTCGTCGCCATTCCCCCATCCATCGCTGGTAGATCGCGTCCGGCTCACCGCTGCCGTCCGGCTCACCGCTGCCGTCCGAGCCACCGCTGCGGTCCGTTATCGCGTTGATCAGCTCCTTGGCGGCGAGCTGGGTCATCGGCGCCAGTGCCAGCAGCTGTGCCACCAGCCGGTCGACGGCCGCGTCCAGGTCCCGCGCGGCGACCAGCTCGTCAACCAGTCCGAGCCGCAGCGCCGCGGGCCCGTCCAGGACCTCGGCCGTGAACAGCAGCCGCTTGGCAGCGGCCGGGCCGATCAGATCGACGAGCGCCCGGGTCGAGGACACCGCGTAGATCACGCCCAGCTTGGCCGGTGGCACGGCGAAGAGGGCGGTGTCGTCGGCGATCCGCAGATCGCAGGCGACGGCGAGCTGGGTGCCGCCACCCATGCAATGGCCGCTGATCCGGGCGATGGTCGGCACCGCCAGGTTCCGCAGCGCCTGCTCGGCCCATCCCACCACCGCCTTCATGGTGTCGTCGTCCTCGGACAGCGCGCTGATGTCCGCCCCGGCGCAGAACGACGGCCCCGCGCAGATGTCGGCCAGCCCACACCACATTTCCACCGTCAGGGCATTGCGCTTGCCGGGCCGGTCGATCATCACCCGGGCCACGCCACCGGCATGCGTCAGCTGGAAGTTCGGGTACGGACGCGCCACCGAAAGCTGCCTCCCGCTACTCGAACCAGACCGTCACGGGGGCGTGATGGCTCCACCGCTCGGCATAACTCGCCGCCCGTCCGACCTCCGCCTTCACCGACCGCTGGGTCAGGCCGGGCGTGCTGAGCTGGTAGTCGATCGAACGAGCCAGCTACGCCATCGCCTTCTGCAGGTTGGCGTCGATCGCGGCGAGGAAGTCCTCGGTGGTCAGCCACGGAGTCTCCTTCGAGATGAGCAACGCCAGGTCCTTGGTCATCTGACCGGACTCGACGGTCTCGATGCAGACCCGCTCCAGGGTCTCGGCGAACTCGGTCACCTCGGGGGTGTTGTCGAGCTTGCCGCGGTGGGCCAGGCCACGGGTCCAGGCGAAGATCGACGCGATCGGGTTGGTCGAGGTCGGCTGGCCCTTCTGGTGCTGGCGGTAGTGCCGGGTGACCGTGCCGTGCGCCGCCTCGGCCTCGACGGTCTGGCCGTCCGGGGTCGCGAGCACGGACGTCATCAGGCCCAGCGAGCCGAAGCCCTGCGCGACGATGTCGGACTGGACGTCACCGTCGTAGTTCTTGCACGCCCAGACGTAGCCGCCCTCCCACTTCAGCGCCGACGCGACCATGTCGTCGATCAGCCGGTGCTCGTAGGTGAGGCCAGCTGACTTGAACGCCTCTGCAAACTCAGCGTCGAAGATCTCTTCGAAGATGTCCTTGAACCGGCCGTCGTAGCCCTTGAGGATGGTGTTCTTCGTGGACAGGTACACCGGGTAGTTGCGCTGCAGGCCGTAGTTCAGCGAGGCCCGGGCGAAGTCGCGGATCGAGGCGTCCAGGTTGTACATCGCCAGCGCGACACCGGGGCCGGGGAACTCGAAGACGTTGAGGATCGTGGGCGCTTGGTCCTGATCAGTACCGTCCTTCGGCGTGAAGGTCAGCGTCAACGTGCCCTCGCTCGGCACCTTCAGGTCGGTGGCACGGTACTGGTCACCGAAGGCGTGCCTGCCGACGACGATCGGCTTGGTCCAGCCCGGCACCAGCCGCGGCACGTTCTGCATGATGATCGGCTCGCGGAAGATGACGCCGCCGAGGATGTTGCGGATGGTGCCGTTCGGCGACTTCCACATCTTCTTCAGGCCGAACTCCTCCACCCGCGCCTCGTCCGGGGTGATGGTGGCGCACTTGACGCCGACGCCGTGGCGCTTGATGGCCTCGGCCGCGTCGACGGTGACCTGGTCGTCGGTGGCATCGCGGTGCTCGATGCCCAGGTCGTAGTAGTCGAGGTTCACGTCCAGGTACGGATGGATCAGCCGGTCCTTGATGAACTGCCAGATGATCCGCGTCATCTCATCGCCGTCGAGCTCTACGACGGTTCCTACCACCTTGATCTTCGACATCTACGGCCTCTCGGTTGCCTCGATTGCACGGTTGCTGCCAGCACGTCCACCTGTGGCGGCGCTCTGAGATGCGAGCCTACTAATGCGCGGCTGCCGCGAACGGGTCGGCGTCGGCGAAAGGGGCTGCTGACACAGACGCGGTCACCGCGGGTTATCTTCGCTGCCATGACCCGCAGCGACGCGAGCAATTCTCCGGCCGCCTCTTTCCGGACGGCGACGGCGGTGGACGCTCTCGCCGACCGGTTCCTGCTGGCCTCGGCAGCCCTGGACCCGCTGATGGCGACCAGTGCCGGCCTCGTGGGCTATGACGAGAAGATGCCCGACCTGTCACCGGACGGGTTGGTGGCGCACGCCGACCTGCTCAGGACCACCCGCGCCGAGTTGGCGGACAGCACGGCCACCGACGACGTCGACAAGGTGACGATCGCCGCGATGGGTGAGCGGATCGGCGTCGCCCTGGCTGCCCACGAGCACGGCGAGCGGCTGCGGGACCTGAACAACATCGCCAGTCCGGTCCAGGGCCTGCGCGACGTGTTCGACCTGATGCCGATCACCACCGCCGAGGACTGGTCCACCATCGCCACCCGGCTGGGTGGGATCCCCGACGCCGTCGAGGGCTATCTGGCCTCGCTGCGGCTCGCGGCCGGCCTGGGCGATGTCGCGGCCGTCCGGCAGGTGCGGGCCTGCGTGGAGCAGTGCGAGCGCAACCTCGGGCCCGACGGCTTCTTCGCCGCCTTCGTCGCGGGTGCCGCTGCCGGTGCTGGCAACCAGCCGCTGCCGGATTCGCTGCGCGCCGACCTCGATCGCGGCTCGCAGGCCGCCCAGGCCGGTTACCGTCGGCTGCGCGACTTCCTCGCCGACGAGCTGCTGCCGCAGGCCCCGGCGGCCGACCCGGTCGGCCGGGACCGGTACGCCATCGCGTCGCGGCAGTTCCTGGGCACCACGGTCGACCTGGACGAGACGTACGAGTGGGGCCAGCAGGAGCTTGCCCGGATCACCGGACTGATGCGCGAGACCGCCGAGGACATCAAGCCTGGCGCGTCCATCGCGGAGGCGATCGAATTCCTCGACGCCGACCCGAGCCGCAAGCTGGACGGAACGCAGGCCCTGCAGACCTGGATGCAGCAGGCATCTGACAGCGCGCTGGCAGCCCTGGACGGCACGCACTTCGACATTCCCGAGCCGGTGCGGGCGCTGGAGTGCCGGATCGCGCCGACCACCACCGGCGTCATCTACTACACCGGGCCCTCCGACGACTTCTCGCGTCCCGGGCGGATGTGGTGGTCGGTGCCCGAGGGCGTCACCCAGTTCTCCACCTGGCGCGAGCTGACGACCGTGTACCACGAGGGCACGCCGGGTCACCACCTGCAGATGGCGCAGACGGTGTATCGCCGGGAGCTGCTCAACAGCTGGCGCCGGCTCGGGACCTGGGTCTCGGGCCACGGCGAGGGCTGGGCGCTGTACGCGGAGTGGCTGATGGCTGATCTCGGCTTCATGGACGACCCGGCCAATCGGCTCGGCCTGCTGGACGCCCAGTCGCTGCGCTCGGCGCGGGTGGTCCTTGACATCGGCGTGCACTGCGGGCTGCCCGCTCCCGCCGAGGTGGGCGGCGGGGACTGGAGCTATGACAAGGCACTGACGTTCCTCAGCTCGCACACCACGCTGGCGCCGGAGATCGTCCGGTTCGAGCTGGAGCGCTACCTCGGCTGGCCGGGCCAGGCCCCGTCCTACAAGCTCGGCGAGGCGCACTGGCTGCGGTTGCGCGACGAGTCCCGGGCGCGCGCCGGCAGCGACTTCAACCTCAAAGACTTCCACCGCCGGGCCCTGGATATCGGCAGCGTCGGCCTGGACGTCCTCAGCCAGGCGGTGCTGGACGAACTGTGAACCGCGCACGACTCTGGACCCACGCCTCACGCCGAGCCCAGCCAGGTTCACCAGCAAAAGCTCAACCACGATTCAAAGTGAGCCCCAACCGTCACGGCCCGAGAGTTCTGGGAAGACGAATTTTGCTGGACCGAGGGCTAGTCGAGCGGCAGAGGCTTGATCTCTTGGGGGTACACCCCGTAGATGTACGGCCCGGGCTCCTGAGCTACCCACGCGATCGCAGTCAAGTTGCCGAGATACCGCGCGGCCAGCTCGTTGGCAGTGATGTCAGCCCTCGGGATACAGAACAGTCGAGCCTCGTTAGTCCTGACCGACTGTCTTTCGAGGTCGTTGCGCCGAATGGCGGCATCCTTGTGGAAGCCAATCCAACCACGTTCGGCGGTGAGCTTGATCCAGTCGGGGTCTTCGACGGCCTGGCCTAGCTTCTCGCCGTAGTGCTCCCGCATGGTCGTGAGTTCAACGCCGGCCGCTCTGAGTAGCCGAGGGAGCTGTACCGCTCCAAGGCTGCGATCGACAAAGATGTGCGGCAAAGCCGCCAGTACGGACGCTTTAGGCGCTGAGGTCGAGTGCGTCACGCAGGTCACTCACCGGCACGCCGTAGTCCTCGGAGACTGCATCGAAGCTCTCACCCGCCATCAGCGGCCCCAGCGCATCAGCGACCTTGACGCCGCTATTGCCAAAGACAGGTTGACCGTAGCTGCGCCGGGGGTCCAACACGACATTGGCGTGTTGGTATTGGGGCAATCTGATCAGAGAGGCGTAGTTGTCCTCCCCGAAGCTGACCTGCTTGAGATAGTGCTGGACCAGCTCTTTGAAGACGTACTGACCCGATCGAGGCACGATGAGACGCTTGACCAGCTCGTCGTCCGGGCTCCCCTCCCCCGACCTCTGGGCGAAGTTCCAGAGCACCTCGGCGCCGTCGGTGTAGAGGTCTTTCGAAGCCAGAGCGTGCGGGCCGACTTCCTTCAACAGCCAGTCGATGGACGGTCGAATGCGTTGCATCGGGACGCCCGCTCTCCGGAAGGCGTTGAGGACGTAGGCCTCAGCAATGCCCACGAACGGCAGCCGGGCATGGCCGCGCTGGCTCGGGGTGATCGAGGTAATGATCGGAGCACCCTTGACGGTCCGAGCCACCTGGCGATCGTGGCGGTGATGCTCATAGCCATCGGCCCAGGTGGTGAGGGTCGGCCTCGGCACTCTGAGGTAGGTCGACGCTTCGCCCAGGGTGTAGAGCGGCACCGTGAAGCGGCTGTCTTGCGTTGTTGTCGCAGTCATGATCTACCCCCTTCGCTGAGCTGAGTCTGACACTAAGGTGCGCCCAGAGCGCCCATGCGCCCCGCCTCGCCGTGTCGGAGCCCGCTCGCGAACCGCTGTGCCGAGCGGTTCCGTACGCAGCTGGCCGGGGTCCATGGGACAGACCGCTAGATCAGGCCCAGTTCCTTGACCGCGTCACGCTCGCCCACCAGCTCGGCCACCGAAGCATCGATCCGGGCGCGGGAGAACTCGTCGATCTCCAGGCCCTGGACGATCTGCCAGGCACCGTTATTCGACATTGCCGGGAAGCCGGCGATCAGGCCCTCGGGGACGCCGTACGAGCCATCGGACACCATGCCGACGGAAACCCAGTCGCCCTCGGCGGTGCCGTTCACCCAGTCATGGACGTGGTCGATGGCCGCGCTGCCGGCCGAGGCCGCCGAACTCGCGCCCCGGGCCTCGATGATCGCGGCGCCGCGCTTGGCGACCGTGGGGATGAACTCGTTCTCGATCCAGGCCTGGTCGCCGACCAGCTCAGCGGCGTTCTCGCCACCGACCTCGGCGTGCACCAGGTCGGGGTACTGGCTCGCGGAGTGGTTGCCCCACACCGTCATCCGGCGGATGTCGCCGACCGCGGCACCGGTCTTCTTGGCCAGCTGGCTGATCGCCCGGTTGTGGTCCAGCCGCATCATGGCGGTGAACCGGTCCCGGGGAACGTCCGGGGCATGCGAGGCCGCGATCAGAGCGTTGGTGTTCGCCGGGTTTCCGACGACCAGCACCCGCACGTCGTCGGCCGCCACGGCGTTGATGGCCTCGCCCTGGGGCTTGAAGATACCGCCGTTGGCCGAGAGCAGGTCGCCCCGCTCCATGCCGGCGGTGCGCGGCCGGGCGCCGACCAGCAGGGCGATGTTCGTGCCGTCGAAGGCGACGCGCGGGTCGTCGGTGATGTCGATGCCGCGCAGCAGGCCAAACGCGCAGTCGTCGAGCTCCATCGCGGTGCCCTCGGCCGCCTTCAGCGCCGGCGGAATCTCGAGCAGCCGGAGCCGCAGCGGGACGTCCGGGCCGAGCAGCTGGCCGGAGGCGATACGGAACAGGAGCCCGTAGCCGATCTGACCGGCAGCACCGGTCACGGTGACATTAACTGGAGTGGTCGTCATAACGGCCAGATTACAGCGCGGCGGTTATCTCAGCGCTGGGGCAGTAAGAGCGCGAACACCATCGCCAGCAGGCCGAAACTCCAGTAACAGGCGACGTCGAAGGTCCGGCGGCGGACCCGCAGCAGGCCGGCCTGCTCGTCGCTCAGCACCAGCCGCAGGCAGCCGGCCGCCGCCATCCCGACCGTGATCGCGCCCACCGCGCGCAACCAGTGCTGCGGCGCCACCATGACCGAGAACATCGCACCGAGCTCGATGAGCAGCACCAGGCCGAACGGGGCCTCTTTCAGGTCCCGGCTGTGCACCCACGCCGCCATGCCTCCGGCCCTAACCGACCAGGCGCTCGGCGGCGGCGACCACATTGCTCAGCAGCATCGCCCGGGTCATCGGCCCGACGCCGCCCGGGTTGGGCGCGACGTGCCCCGCCACCTCGGCCACGTCCTTGGCGACGTCCCCGGCGATCTTGCCCTCGACCCGGCTGACACCCACATCCAGGACGGCCGCGCCGGGCTTGACCATGTCGGCGGTGATGAGATCCGGCACGCCGGCCGCCGCAACGACGATGTCGGCCTGGCGCACCAGGGCGGCGAGGTCGCGGGTGCCGGTGTGGCACAGGGTGACGGTCGCGTTCTCGCTGCGGCGGGTCAGCAGCAGTCCGAGCGGCCGTCCCACCGTCAGGCCCCGGCCGACGACCACGGCATGGGCTCCGGCGATCGGCACGTCATAGCGGCGCAGCAGTTCGATGATGCCCAGCGGCGTGCAGGGCAGCGGCGCCTGCCGTCCGAGTACCAGGGAGCCGAGGTTGATCGGGTGCAGGCCGTCGACGTCCTTGTCGGGGCGGACCCGGCTCAGGATCTCGAACTCGTCCAGCCCGGTCGGCTGCTGCACCAGGAAGGCGGTGCACGCGGGGTCGGAGTTCAGCTCTGCCACCACGGCTTGGACCTCGTCCAGGGTGCTGGTGGCGGGAAGCTCGCGCTGGATGCTGGCGATACCGATCTCGGCGCAGTCCTTGTGCTTCGCCGCGACGTACCACTTGCTGCCGGGATCGTCCCCGACCAGGACGGTGCCCAGCCCCGGCACGACGCCCCGGTCGGCCAACGCCGCGACCCGCTGCTTCAACTCGGCCTTGATCGTCGCCAGGGTGGCCTTGCCATCGAGAATCGTCGCCGTCACCCCTGCCATCTTGCCAGCCGGGCCTGCGCTAATCCGCCGGGGACGCACCGCCCGGCGAATCCGGCTTCTGCTTCTGCCACGGCCAGCGTCCGGTGATCTCCAGCTCCAGCGAGAAGCTCAGGAACGTCCTGATCAGCACGATTCCCGCCAGCACCGCGACGCTGGTGGCCGTCGGGGTCACCGCGACCGTCCGGATGATGTCGGCCGCCACCAGCAGCTCCAGGCCCAGCAGGATCGATCGACCCAGTTGCTGGCGGTAGCGGCGGTAGACGTCCGGACCGTGCTGGCGCGCCCCGTTCGCCGCGGCGACCGTCGCCGCGAGCGCGCCGACGACCATCACCCCGACCCCGGCTCCGTCGATGCACTTGCCGACGGTCTCGACCACCTCGAGAAACGTCATGTCAGCCGATCCGCAGGCCGAAGTACTGCGCGAAGCCGAGAGCCTGCTCGACCTCGACCCGGGCACCGGTCAGGTCGACCTGCCGGGGGTCCAGACCCTCGATCACGGCACCGCGTAGGTCGGCGTCCCGGAAGGACGCCGAGTTGCATCGCAGCCCCCGCAGATTGGCCCGGTTGAACACGCTGCGATCGAGCTTGGCGCCCACCACGTTGGCGTCCACCAGCTTGACGTCGGAGAAGTCCAGGTCCCGCAGGTCCGCTCCGCCCAGCGACACCGCGGTGAAGTCGCCGCCGTCGATGACCGTCGAGCGCAGGGGCGTGTCGTTGAAGACCGAGCCGGTCAGCTTGCAGTCCACCATGCTGGCGCCGGTCAGCCGCGCCCGGTCGAACGAGCACGCCACGAACGCGGTACGCAGGTGCGCTGACCCGACGAGCTCAGCGCGGTCGAAACTGCAGTCGGTGAACGAGCAGGCCTCGGTCTGCACCTCGTCCATCGAGGCCTCGTCGAACCGGCAGCCCGTGAAGGAGGCCCGTTCGATCCGCAGCTGCCGCAGATCCGTGTCGACGAAGTCCTCGCCGACGATCTCGTCCGCACTGGCCAGCAGCCGCGCGAACCACTCCGGTGGTTCCGATATCACCACGACGGCGGTCAGTGCGCGAAGTGCCGGGTGCCGGTGAAGTACATGGTCACGCCCGCGGCTTCCGCGGCGGCCACCACCTCGGCATCGCGGATGGAGCCACCGGGCTGCGCGACCGCCCGGACGCCGGCGTCCAGCAGCACCTGCAACCCGTCGGCGAACGGGAAGAACGCGTCCGAGGCCGCGAACGCGCCCGCCGCCCGCTCACCGGCCCGCGCCACCGCCAACTTGGCGGAGTCCACCCGGTTGACCTGCCCCATGCCGACACCCACGGACGCGCAGTCCTTGGCCAGCAGGATGGCGTTGGATTTCACCGTCCGCACCGCCCGCCACGCGAACCGCAGCTCGGCCAGCTCGCCGGCGTGCAGGGCCTGGCCGCAGGCCAGCGTCCAGTTTCCCGGGTCATCGCCGGGGGCATCCAGGGCGTCGGCGTCCTGCATCAGCACCCCGCCCGAGATCGGCCGCTGCTCGGCCCCGTGCGGACGGGGGCCGCGCACCACCATCAGCCGCAGGTTCTTCTTGGTGCTGAGCAGCTCCAGCGCCGCGGGTTCGAAGGCCGGGGCCAGGATCACCTCGGTGAAGCCGTCGGCGACCTGCTCGGCCATCGCCGGGGTGACCGGGCGGTTCACCGCGATGACGCCGCCGAAGGCGGAGACCGGGTCACAGGCGTGTGCCTTGGCGTGCGCCTGCGCGACGTCTGCCCCGGTGGCGATCCCGCACGGGTTGGCATGCTTGATGATCGCCACGCAGGGCTCGGCGAAGTCGAACGCGGCCCGGTACGCGGCGTCGCCGTCCACGTAGTTGTTGAAGCTCATCGCCTTGCCGTGCACCTGCTCGGCCTGGGCGATACCGGGCTCGGCGCCCTGCTGGACGTACAGCGCCGCGCGTTGGTGCGGGTTCTCGCCGTAGCGCAGCACCTCCGCGCGCTCCAGCGCGACACCGACGTACGGCGGCCAGTTCGAGGTGGTGTTTTCGCCACCTTCGATCCCCACCGCGGCCTGGGCGTCGGCGAGCACGGCCTGCTGGCCGAACCAGTTCGCCACCGCGGCGTCGTAGGCGGCGGTGTGCGCGTAGGCCTGTCCGGCCAGCCGCCGCCGCGTGATCAGGTCGAAACCGCCGGCGGCCACCGCCTGCAACACCTCGATATAGCTGCCCGGATCGACCACGATGGCCACGGAGTTGTGGTTCTTGGCCGAGGACCGCACCATGGCCGGGCCGCCGATGTCGATCTGCTCCACGATCTCGGCCGGCGTCGCACCCGAGGCGACCGTCTCACGGAACGGGTACAGGTTGACCACCACCAGCTGGAACGTCGCGATGCCGAGCTCGTCCACCGTCGAGACGTGTTCGGGGTTGCCCTGGTCGGCCAGCAGGCCCGCGTGCACGTGCGGGTGCAGCGTCTTCACCCGGCCACCGAGGATCTCCGGAAAGCCCGTCACCTCGGCCACCGGCGTCACCGGAACACCGAGCGCGGCAATGGAGCCGGCCGTCGAGCCGGTGGAGACGATCTCGACGCCGGACTCGTGCAGGCCCCGGGCCAGTTCCTCCAGGCCGGTCTTGTCGTACACGCTGACCAGCGCGCGGCGGACGGGGATACGGGTCATCTCTGGCACTCCTCGAGATCGAACGGGATCACATCGAACGGGATCACATCGAGCCGCACAGCTGGCGGATCGTGTCGACGAACAGCGGTTTCTCCATGGCCTGGATGCGCTCGCGGAGGGTGTCGGCGGTGTCGCCGTCGAGGACGGGCACCGCGGCCTGGGCCAGGATCGGCCCGGAGTCGAGACCGGCGTCGACCCGGTGCACCGTCACGCCGGTGACCTTCACGCCGTGCGCCAGGGCGTCTTCGATGGCGTGTGCGCCGGGAAACGATGGCAGCAGCGAGGGATGGGTGTTGACCATGTCGAAACGGGTGACCGTCCCCGCGGCGAGCACCCGCATGAATCCCGCCAGGACGACCAGATCCGGGCGGTAGCCGGCGAGGGCGTCGGCGAGGGCGGCATCCCAGGCGGCGCGGTCCGGGTGGTCCGCCAGCGCCACCGCGAAGGTGGGGACGCCCGCCGACTCCGCCCGACGCATCGCCGGCGAGCCCGGACGGTCGGTTCCGGCCGCCACCACACTGCCGCCGAAACCCGGCTCGGCAGCCGCGTCGAGGACCGCCTGCAGCGTGCTCCCCGAGCCTGAAGCGAGGACGAGTAGCCGTGCGGTCACGGCGCTAACCCTACTGGTGCTGCCGCGGCCGGCTAACTGGCGTTGCGCGCACCGTCGGACGCACTGCCGCTCTCGCTGCCAGAGCTGGCGCCGGACTCCTCGCGGGCGCGCCGGGTGCCGGCACGGGCGAAGGAGTGCACCGCGGCCAGCGGCGTCAGGACGGACTCGCCCCGCGCCACGTCGACCGCCAGCCAGCTGCCGGAGCCGAACAGCACAGCCAGCAGGCACGACAGCCCGACGGCCCACCAGACCGGGCCGACGGCACGCAGCGAACCGTCACCGAGGCCGCCCCCGGCCAGCACGGACAGCACCGCGAGAACCACCGCACTCAGCGCCGCCACTGCGGCACAGTCCGTCAGCCGGCGCACCAAGGACCCACCGGAGCCCACGAACCGAAGGGTCACCCATCCCGCGAGCAGCGCGAGCGCCAGGACGAGGACCACGCCGAGCGCTGTGGCCGGGGCACCGGAAGGCAGGCCGGCCAGGAGCGGGAAGAATGGCAGCGTGCCGTGGCTGACCGACACCACCGACACGGAGGTGTGGGACCCGACCTGGAATCCGGGGCCGAGCAGGTATCCGATGGCGGCGAGCACCGCGTTCGGGGCGGCGCCCACGCCGAGCAGGGCCACCGGCAGGCCGGCCGCGCCGGGGGCCGCGTGGCGCTGTAGGGCGATCGCGTCGGGCAGGTGCGAGCCGACCGCGGCCGCGGCGAGCAGAGCGCCCGCCAGGACGTAGCACGCCAGCACCCCACCGGTCGCCCGCAGCACCCCGTGCCAGCGTCCGGACAGCCGCTGCCAGGTTTGCCCAGCCGTCCGCGCGGCCCCGCCGATCAGGAGCGCGAACAGCAGGGCGGCGACCATGCTCGCCAGCGCCGGGGCATGGGTCGATCCGATGCCGGACCAGCGCGCGATCAGGCCGGCCGCGACGGTGAAGCCGGTGACCATCCCGGCGAAGGCGGACCAGCTTTCCGTCCGGCGGCCATACGTTGCGACCAACCAACCGAGCAGCAGGGTGACCAGCAACGGGGACAACGTGGTGTGACTGCCGTTGAGAACCATCCCACCGTGCAGGCCCGACAGCGCGATCAGGGCCGCGGCCCGCACCGCGGACAGGGCCGGCGCGGTTTCGGTGGCCGGGGTGAACCACACCGCGAACGACGGGAGCGCGCACAGCCCGACCGCCATGAGGAGCACGCCGATCCCCCAGCCCCCGCCGCGGCGGAACTGGGTCAGCCAGCCAGCCGGGTAGTCGTCGGAGTCGCTCACCGCCTCAGGCTCGCAAAGCGCCGCCGCATCCGCTCCGAGGCGCGCCGCGTACCCGGTGTTATCGAGGCGGCGGCCACTGCCCCTGCTGGTAAGGCGGTTGGCCATAAGGCGGTTGGCCATAAGACGGTTGGCCATAAGGCGGCTGCCCGAACGGCTGGCCGGGGATCTGCTGGCCGTACGGCTGCTGCCCGTACTGCTGGCGATTCGCCGCCAGCGCCGCGGCCTGGTCGGCGGCGGCCTGTTGCGCCTCCAATGCCCGGATGTTCGATGCCTTGACGATCTTTCCGCTACCTCGCAGCCAGCCGAGTACCAGCACCACGCCCTGGCTGAGCGCGGTCAGCAGGCCGGCCACCGCGCCGGCTGCCAGGGTGGAGCTCTCGGGCTTGGCGATCATGCCGCCGAGGATCAGGATCGAGGCCGAGGCGCCCAGGAACGCGGCTACCGGCGGGCTCGCCGCGCTGTGCGGGCGTCCCTCGAGGATCTGGTGCAGGGTGAGCGCCGACGCGGCGAGCACCAGGGCGATCCCGGTGGCGCCGGTTCCCGAGAAGAAGCCGGGTGTGCCGCCACCGGAGTCCCCCACGGTGCCGAACCAGGCCAGAAAGCCCCAGAGCACCATCGGCGCGCCGAGGGCAGCACCGACCACGTCCCACGGTCGAGCGCGAACCACATCACCGGCGGGAAGCTGACCGAGCTGACTCATGCCCTTGAATCTAAGCGCCCAGAACCTCACGCATCAGCCGGGCGGTCTCACTGGGCGTCTTGCCGACCTTGACGCCCGCCGCTTCCAGTGCCTCCTGCTTCGCCGCCGCGGTGCCGGACGAGCCGGACACGATCGCGCCGGCGTGGCCCATCGTCTTGCCCTCCGGCGCGGTGAACCCGGCGACGTAGCCGACGACCGGCTTGGAGATGTGCTCGGTGATGTAGGCCGCCGCGCGCTCCTCCGCGTCGCCCCCGATCTCACCGATCATCACGATCGCCGCGGTCTCGGGGTCGTCCTCGAAGGCCTGCAGGCAGTCGATGTGGGTCGTGCCGATGACCGGGTCGCCGCCGATGCCGACGGCGGTCGAGAAGCCGATGTCGCGCAGCTCGAACATCATCTGGTAGGTCAGGGTGCCCGACTTCGACACCAACCCGATCTTGCCGGGACCGGTGATGTTGGCCGGGATGATGCCCGCGTTGGACTTTCCGGGGCTGATCAGGCCGGGGCAGTTCGGGCCGATGATCCGGGTCTTCCCGCCTTTGGCGACGTTGTACGCCCAGGCCTCGGTGGCGTCGTGCACCGGCACACCCTCGGTGATGACCACGGCCAACCCGATCCCGGCGTCGATCGCCTCGACCATCGCGGCCTTGGTGAACGGCGGCGGGACGAACAGCACCGACACGTCCGCACCGGTCTTGTCCATCGCCTCGGCCACCGATCCGAACACCGGGACCTCGGTGCCGTCCACGTCGACCGACTCGCCGGCCTTGCGCGGGTTCACGCCGCCGACGATGGCGGTTCCCGAGGCGAGCATTCGCCGGGTGTGCTTCATGCCCTCGGACCCGGTCATGCCCTGCACGATGACCTTGGAGTCGGCGGTGAGGAAGATTGCCATGTGTCAGGCTCCTTGGGTGGCGTCGGATGCGAGCTGGGCGGCCTTCGCGGCGCCGTCGTCCATGGTGTCGGCGAGGGTGACCAGCGGGTGGGCCGCCTCGGTCAGGATCCGGCGTCCCTCCTCGACGTTGTTGCCGTCGAGGCGGACGACCAGCGGCTTGGTGGCTGCCGCGCCGAGCATGCCGAGGGCGGTCACGATGCCGTTGGCGACGGCGTCACACGAGGTGATGCCGCCGAAGACGTTGACGAAGACCGACTTCACGGCAGGATCGCCGAGGATGATGTCGAGCCCGTTGGCCATCACCTCGGCCGAGGCGCCACCACCGATGTCGAGGAAGTTGGCCGGCTTCACGCCGCCACGCGACTCACCGGCGTAGGCGACGACGTCCAGGGTGGACATCACCAGGCCCGCGCCGTTGCCGATGATTCCGACCTCACCGTCGAGCTTGACGTAGTTGAGGTGCTTCTCCTTGGCCTTGGCCTCGAGCGGGTCCGCGGCCGCGACGTCCTCGAGGTCGGCGTTGCCGGCCTGCCGGAAGTCGGCGTTCTCGTCCAGGGACACCTTGCCGTCCAGGGCGAGCACGGTTGCGCCCGATCCACCGGACACCCGGGCCAGCGGGTTGATCTCGACCAGGGTGGCGTCCTGCTGAACGAAGACGTCCCAGAGCTTGGCGACCAGTTCGGCGCTCTCGTCGAGGACGTCGGCGGGGAAGTTGGCCTGGGTCAGGATCTCGCGGGCCTTGGCCACATCGACGCCCTGGGCGGCGTCGACCGGCACCTTCGCGAGAGCGTCGGGACGCTCGACCGCCAGCTGCTCGATCTCCATGCCGCCCTCGGCGGAGGCCATCGCGAGGAAGGTGCGGTTGGACCGGTCGAGCAGGAAGGAGAAGTAGTACTCCTCTTCGATCTGGGCGCCCGGATCGACGAGCACGCGGTGCACGGTGTGGCCCTTGATGTCCATGCCCAGGATCGCGCGGGCGGCCTCGGCGGCCTCGGCGGGCGTCTTGGCGACCTTCACTCCGCCTGCCTTGCCACGCCCGCCGGTCTTGACCTGGGCCTTCACCACCACGACGCCACCGATGCGCTCGGCGATCTCTTCAGCCTGCTCGGGGGTGTCCGCTACCTCGCCCAGACCGACCGGTACGCCGTGAGCGGCGAAAAGTTGCTTCGCCTGGTACTCGAACAGATCCACGAGTTCTTCCGTCCTGTTGACGTGCCTGCGATCCTGCCTCGCGGCAGTGGCCACCGGTTCTCAGCGGCCCGACCCAGGCTAGCCCGTGGTCATCCGGTGCCCTAGACACCTCAGACGTGATGTGTGACAAGTCGCCGAGGCGAGGCGACAAGCTCTGTGACACAGTGAACGCCTCAAGATCGGACGGCCACATCGGACGGCCGCGAGGAGGCCCGCAGCTGTGAGCACAGCCCCTTTGCGGGCCTGGATCGGCTCCGCTCCCGGGCTGCTCCGGCGGGCCCCCGCGGCGTTGCTGGAAGGTGCGCTCTCCGCGGGGCAGGAGCTCACCTGGCTCGCGGCGCACGCGATCACCTATCCGGTCGGGCTGCTCGCCGAGCAAGGCGAGATGGACGACCCGCGCTACCGCACCGACACGCTCTCACCGCTGACCCGCGGCCTTCTCCTGGGCGACATCGCGGCTGCCGGCACCCCGGTTGTGCTGGTGCACGGCATCGGCGACAACCGGTCGGCCTTCGCGATCCTGCGCCGCACCCTGCGTCGCCGGGGCTACGGCCGGATCACCACCGTCAACTACTCGCCGCTGACCTCGGACGTCCGCAAGGCGGCCGCCGACCTTGCCCGGCACGTGGAGCGGCTCTGCGCGCAGACCGGGTACGAGCAACTGTTCCTCGTCGGTCACTCGCTCGGCGGCCTGATCGCCCGGTATTACGTGCAGTGCCTGGGCGGCGACGCCCGGGTGAACACCCTGGTGACCCTCGGCTCTCCGCACGCCGGCACCCAGCTGGCCCGGATGGCGCCGCTGCCGGTGGCCCGGCAGTTGCGCCCGGGCTCGGAGCTGATGCGCGAGCTGGCGGGACCGGCCGACTGCGGCACCCGCTTCGTGGCGATCTACTCCGACCGGGATGAGGTGGTGGTGCCCAACCGCAGCGCCAGGCTGGACCATCCCGACCTCACCGTCACCCGGCTGCGGGTGCACGGCGTCGGGCACCTGGCCCTGCTGGTGAACAGCACCGTCATGCACACCGTGGCGGGTGCCCTGAGCGCCTCGGTGGTACGGGACGCGACCGCCCTGCACGCCGACATCGGCGCGTGCAACCCGTAACACCTGACCCGTCAACCCGATCAGCGATACTGGACCGCGCGGGTCATCGCCGGATGAGCCGATCGGAGGGGGAACCGGACCATGACGACCGCGACCGCGCCGAAGCAGCGGCGGGCGCTCGTGTCCCTCGACCTGCCGGACGCGATCATTGCCGAGGGCCGTTCCGCGATCGCCCTGCGGTGGCTGCTCTCCCGGGCGCTGACCCTGTCGATCATGGTGTTCGCGCACGAGAGCGAGGTTACCGGGGACGTCACCTACTACGCACGCAGCATGCACCAGCTCTTGCAGGGCGGAACCCTGCGCAACACCCTGCAGGAGTACCCGTTGCCGGTGTTCCTGGTGATCCTGCCGCAATTCCTGCTGGGTTTTCTGAACCAGGTCGCGTTCACCATCCTGTTCGCACTGTCCATGCTGATCGTCGACGCGGCGTTCACCGCCGTCCTCTGGCGCGCCGATGGCCGCCATCGCGGTGACTCCACCAACCTGTGGCTGTGGTTCGTTCCGGCAATGGGACCGCTCGCGTACTTCCGCTTCGACCTGGTGCCCGCCGTGCTTGCCGGTGGCGCCGTGCTGGTCGCGGTGCGCAGACCGGCCCTGGCCGGCACGCTGACCGCCTTCGGCGCGGCGCTGAAGCTGTGGCCGGCGGTCATGCTGCCGACGTTCCTGATCCGGCGCGGTGAACGGCGGCAGGTGCTGACGGGATTCCTCAGTACCGGCATCGTCATCGGCGTTCTGGCCCTGATCATCGGTGGGGTGAGCCGCACGCTGTCGCCGCTGCACTGGCAGTCCGCCCGGGGATTGCAGATCGAGTCGGTGGCCGCGACGCCGTTGATGCTGGCCCGCATGGTGCATCCGGTCGGCACCTGGGACGTCCACATCTCCCAGTTCAAGGCGTTCGAGATCTTCGGCGCCGGGGTGCACCTGATGAGCCAGCTGACGACCGTGCTCACCGTGCTCGGCGGCGTGCTGCTGGTCACCCTCTGGTGGCGCGCGCTCAAGGTGTCTCCCAGTGCCGAGACCCTCGGTTGGCTGTTTCTGGCGACCGCGCTGGTCGTCACGGTGACGAACAAGACGCTCAGCCCGCAGTACCTGCTGTGGCTCGGCGGCCCGGTCGCCGCGCTGGCGGTGCGGGCCCCCGCCAACCGGTCGGTGCGGACCTTCGGCCGGGTGCTGCTGGTCACCGCCATCGCCACCCAGCTGGTGTTTCCGGTCGGCTACAACGCCCTGCTCAAGACCCACTCGTTCATGCCGCTGGTGACGCTGGATCTGGCCGTCCGCAACGCGCTGCTGGTGTGGCTGACCTGGTTCGCCGTCCGACAGGTCTGGAAGCAGACGGCCCGCGCGTGACAGCGCTGTGATCGCCCAGCTCGGGGCCGCGCTCCGGGCCGCTCGGGTTGCGGCGAACCGGCCGATCACGCTGCTCAGCCTGGCGCTGTTCGCGGTCTACTCGGTGTACGCGCTCGCCCGCCAGGCCACGTACCTGACGGCGGGCTACGACCTGGGCATCTTCGACCAGGCGGTGCAGGAGTACGCGCACTTCCACGCGCCGATCGTGACGCTCAAGGGCGCGGGCTACAACATCTTCGCCGACCACTTTCACCCCATCATCGCCCTCGCCGCGCCGCTGTACTGGGTGTTCGACAGCCCGGCGACGCTGCTCGTAGTGCAGTCGGGACTGATCGCCGCCTCGGTGCCGTTCGTGTATGCCTTCGCCCGCCGCCGGATGGGTTCGGGCGCCGCACTGGCGATCGCCGCCGTGTACGGAACCGGCTGGGCACTCCAGGCGATGGTGGACTTCGACTTTCACGAGGTGGCGTGGGGCGTGCCGATTCTCGCCGCGACCATCGACGCGCTCGACCGCCGGGACGACCGAGCGCTGCTGATCTCGGCCGGCCTGCTGATGCTGGTGCGCGAGGACATGGGCGTGATCGTGGTGGTGATCGGCCTGCTGCGGTTGCTGCATCGGCCCCGGCGCACCGCACTCTGGTTGGTCGGCACTGGGGCGGTCGGCTACTTCCTCGTCACCGCGCTGGTCATTCCCGCCTTCGCGCCGAACGGGCAGTTCGCGTACTGGACCTTCGACGCCCTGGGCCAGGACCTGCCGCACGCGCTGGTCAACATCGTGGCGCACCCACTCCGCACCGTCCGGTTGTTCGTCACGCCGTCGATCAAGGCCGAGACGCTCGGGTTCTTTCTCGTGCCGCTTGCGCTGCTCCCGCTACGGTCGCGGTATGCCCTGATCGCGTTTCCACTGCTCGCCGAACGCTTCTTCAACTCGCGCGATCACGTGTGGACGACGCACTTCCACTACAACGCGCTGCCCTGGGTCGTGCTGGTGCTGGCCATGATCGACGGCGGCGGCAGGCTCCGGATCTGGTCGCGGCCGGTGCCGAGACGGGTGATGATCGGCTACCTGGTCGCCGTCGCGGTGCTGATCAGCGTGGTGTCGAACCCGACGCCGATGGTGTTCCGGCGAATGGCCACCGGCGAGGCCTGGCGCGTCAGCCACCACCTGCGCGACCAGCGCGCTGCCGTGGCGCAGCTGCCCAGCGGGGTGTGCGTCTCGGTGGACGACCGGTTGGCGGCGCACCTGACCAACCGCGACCGGGTGACGCTGCCGGGTGTGTCGACGCCCCGGACGGACTTCGTGGCGCTGGACATGTCGCAGGCGGACGTGGGCTTCCAGCTGCCGACTCCGCAGGCGGTGCTCGCCGACGTCCGGGCGAAGGGCTACGTGCCGGTCTTCACCCAGGGCGACCTCATCGTGCTGCGCTCTCCCGACTACGCGGGTCCCACTCCGGGATGCAATCCGTAACCGGGTAGGCCGCGGGTCAGAGTTTTTCCAGCGGCGCGAACCGCAGCACCAGCCACTTGCTGCCCAGTGCTCCGAAGTCCACCTCGGCCTGAGCCTTCTCGGCGGCGCCGCGCGTCGCCACCACGGTCCCCATGCCGAACCCGTCGTGGTTCACCCGGTCGCCGACTTCGAGGCTGATCCCCGGTTTCACGTTCTTGCCGGATCCGAAGGACAGCGAGGGGCTGCCGCTCTTGCCCGGCCGCGGCTTCGCCCGGTAGCCGTGGTCGGAGTATTGCCCGGACGAGGCGTCCTCGGGATAGCCGACGAACGGCTGCCGGTTGATCGCGCCGCTCCAGTGGGTGTGCTCGACGGGCACCTCGTCGAGGAACCGGGACGGCGGGTTGAACGCCGGCTGGCCCCAGGCCGACCGGGCCACCGCCCGGCTGAGGTACAGCCGTTGCCGGGCGCGGGTGATGCCGACGTAGGCCAGCCGGCGCTCCTCGGCCAGCTCGGACGGCTCGCCGAAGGTGCGCTGGTGCGGAAAGATGCCGTCTTCCATGCCGGTCAGGAACACCACCGGAAACTCCAGTCCCTTGGCGGTGTGCAGTGTCATCAGGGTGACCACGCCACCGCTCCGGTCCGGAATCGAGTCGGCGTCGGCGACCAGGGACACGTGCTCCAGAAAGGCATTGAGGTCGGCCGGCTCGTCAAGCTGCGCCCGCTGTTCCTCGAACTCCGCCGCGACGCTGACGAGCTCGCGCAGGTTGTCCACCCGGCCCTCGTCCTGGGGGTCGGCGCTCGCCTCGAGCTCCTTGAGGTAGCCCGTCCGGCTGAGGGTTTCGTCCAGGATGTTGCTCGGCGACCCGTGCTCGGGGCTGGCGGCGATCTCGCGCAACTCCCCCAGCAGCTTGACGAATCCGGCGATGGCATTGGCCGACCGGGGCGCCAGGCCGATGATGTTGTCGGCTCGGATCAGCGCCTCGGCGAACGGGATTCGCTCACGCTCGGCATAGGTCTCGACGAACATCTCGGCTCGGTCCCCGATGCCGCGACGGGGAGTGTTGAGGATCCGCCGCAAGCTGACCAGGTCGGACGGGTTGGCGATGACCCGCAGGTACGCGAGCAGGTCCCGAACCTCTCTGCGCTCGTAGAACCGGACGCCGCCGACGACCTTGTACGGCAGGCCGAGCCGGATGAAGATGTCCTCGAACACTCGCGATTGCGCGTTGGTGCGGTAGAACACGGCGACGTCCGACGGTGTGGCCAGGCCCGCGTCGGTGAGTTCGTCGATGCGCTCGGCCACCCACCGGGCCTCGTCGTGCTCGTTCTCAGCGACGAAACCCTCGATCCGCTCACCGTCGCCGGCTTCGGACCAGAGGTTCTTCGGGCGCCGGTCCGGGTTGCGGGCGATGACCGCATTGGCGGCGCCCAGGATCGTCTGGGTGGACCGGTAGTTCTGCTCCAGCAGGATCGTGGTGGCGTCGGGATAATCGCGCTCGAACTCGTCGATGTTGCGGATGGTCGCGCCACGGAAGGCATAGATCGACTGGTCCGCGTCACCGACCACGCACAGTTCAGCGGGCGGCAGAGCGCCGGTACCCGCTGTGTCGCCAGCTCCCCGCTCGATGCCTTTGGACAGCTCTGCGACCAGGACGTACTGAGCGTGGTTGGTGTCCTGGTATTCGTCGACCAGCACGTGGCGGAATCGCCGGCGGTAGTGCTCGGCGACGTCCGGCTGCGTCTGCAGCAACCGCACCGTGGTCATGATCAGGTCGTCGAAGTCGAGCGCTTGGGACTCGGTGAGCCGGTGCTGGTAGCGCTCGTACACCTCGCTGAGCACCTTCTCTTGCGCGCCGGTCGCCCGCTCGGCGAACTCGGCCGGTCCGACCAGCTCGTTCTTCAGGTTGGAGATCTGCACGGACAGCGACCGCGGTGGATAGCGCTTCGGGTCGAGATTGAGCTCACGCACCACCATCGTGACCAGCCGGCGGGCATCGTCGGCGTCATAGATCGTGAAGGACTGCCGCATGCCGATGTGCTTGGCCTGCGCCCGTAGGATCCGGACGCACATCGAGTGGAACGTCGACACCCACATGACGTTCGCGCGCGGGCCGATCAGGTCGGCGACCCGCTGCTTCATCTCACCGGCGGCCTTGTTGGTGAAGGTGATAGCGAGAATGTCGGACGGCTTGGCACCCCGGGCCGCCAGCAGGTACCCGATCCGCTGGGTGAGCACCCGGGTCTTGCCGGAACCGGCGCCCGCCACGATCAGCAGCGGCGACCCGCGGTGCGCGACAGCGGCACGCTGCTGGGGGTTCAGCCCCGCCAGCAGCGCCTCGGTACGCGATTGGGGATCTTCAGCGGGCACAGCAGGGGTGCGACGATCGTCGAGGCTGGTCGCGGACCATGGGGCGGGTTCGGCACTCATCGAAGAACAGCCTACGACCACACTCCGACAGTTCCGCCGCACCGCTTGCCGTACCACCTACCGGGACGGCGGTTGCCCGATCCGGGACAGTCGTGCCAAGGTAGGCCGGTGCAGATCACCGGACGTTCCCTTTTCTATGGGTACCGCTATGCGGTGCCCATAGCGTTCGGTTGAGCTGACACAGCCAATACAGCCGATAACGCCCTGGGCCGCATGAGCCCGGGGCGTTTTGCGTTCCCGAGCTCGAGCGGCCCGCCACCAGCACGCTCGACCGGACAGGAAGCCCCTCATGACGAACAGCCCAGTCACCGCAAGCAGCCCAGTCACCGCAAGCAGCCCAGTCACCGCAAGCAACCCACTCACCCCCACCAGCGCAGCCAGCGCAACCAGCGCAGCCAGCGCGCCGCGCGCCGATCCCACCACCGCGATCGTGGACGATCCAGGCGCCGTCGACACCCTGCGCGGTCAGATCGACGCCCTCGACGAGGTGATCAGCCGGCTGGTCAACGAGCGGGCGGCTCTCTCCCGCCGCATTCAGGCCGCTCGCATGAACGCCGGCGGCACCCGCGTCGAACTCGGCCGCGAGCGCGCCATCCACGACCACTACCGTGCCAGCCTCGGCACCGGCGGACCGGCCCTGGCCGACGCCGTCCTGCGGGTCTGCCGCGGCGCTCACTAGGCAGAACTCTCAGACGATTCGACGGTCCGCGGCCCACCGGGTGAGCTGGTGCCGCGAGGACAGCTGCAGCTTGCGCAGCACATTGGAGGCATGCGTCTCTACCGTCTTGACCGAGATGAACAGCTCCGAGCCGATCTCACGGTAGGAATAGCCCCGGGCGAGCAGCCGCAGCACCTCCTGCTCACGCGGCGTCAGCTGGTCCAGGTCGGAGCTGTCGAGTTCTTCCGATCCGGTTGCCACACCGGACGCGTCATCCCGACCGGCTCCGCCGTCACGGAAGGCGTCCAGCACGAAACCTGCCAGCCGCGGTGAGAAGACCACGTCCCCGTCCGCCACTCGACGGATCGCATCGCTGAGGTCGGTGCCCGAGATCGTCTTGGTGACGTAGCCACGCGCGCCGGCCCGGATCACCGAGATGACGTCCTCCGCGGCGTCGGATACCGACAGCGCCAGGAACCGGGTTCCTGGCGCGACCGGCAGGCTCGCCGCGACCACCGCGGGACCACCGCCGTCGGGCAGGTGCACGTCGAGCAGCACCACGTCGGGCCGGGTGTGCGCGATGGTGGCGATGGCCTCGGCGACGGTGGCGGCCTCTCCCACGATGTCGACCGACCCGCCGAGCTCGGCGCGCACGCCGGCGCGGAACATGCCGTGGTCATCGACCAGAACCACTCTCGGCGGCACTCCGGATTCGCGCTCGCTCATCAGAACTCCACTCGCATCTGCACTTCGGTTCCCCCGCCTGGCGTGGAGCGGATGGTGGCAACGCCGCGGTGGCGCTCCAGCCGTCCGATGATCGATCCTCGAATGCCTTGCCGGGACGGGTCGCAACTGGCAGCGGGATCGAAGCCGACGCCCCGGTCCCGCACGAACACCTCGGCGCCGCGGTCGTCCACCTCCGCATACATCGACACCGTGGTGACGCCGGCGTGCTTGGCGGCGTTGACCAGGGCTTCCCGGCTCGCCGCGGTGAGCGCGTCCAGTTGGGCGTCCAGCGGCCGGTCTCCGACGACGACGACATCGATCGTGATGGCGTAGGTGTCCTCGACTTCGGCCGCCGCATTGCGCAGCGCCTGGCTCAGCTGTCCTTCCGGAACCGCGCTGGCGTACAGGGTGGTCCGCAGTTCCCGCTCCTGGCTGCGGGCCAGCCGGATCACCTCGCGGGGCTGGTCGGCGTAGCGCTGGATCAGGGCGAGCGTCTGCAGCACCGAGTCGTGCAGGTGGGCGGCGAGGTCGGCCCGTTCCTCGTTGCGGATACGCTCCCGCCGCTCCTCGGACAGCTCGCGAGCCAGCTTCAGCCACCAGGGACCGGTGATCAGCGCGATGCCGATGGCGGTCACGAGCACCGCCGCCAGTCCCACACCGGCCGCGCTCAGCCCGGCTCGGGCCAGGATGAAGATCGCGCCGGCCAGCACCAGGCCGATGCCGGCGATGATCCGCAGCCATCCGATCCGGTCCGCGGCACCGACCGAGAGGGAGGACCGGGACAGCCGCCGCCAGCGCTCACGCTCCGTTTCCGAGGCCTGCCGCCACAGCAGCGCTCCGCCGAAACACGCGAGCACGGACGGAACGAACCAGCCGCCGAGCGGCAGCGCGTGCAGGTTGAGCAGCAGCACCGTGGCACCCGCGACGGCGGCCAGCACGTACTCAACACCGGAGCGGAACCGCTTCTCGGACTCGGTTTCCGGCGGTGTGCGCAGCACGATCCAGAACGCGCCGTAGAGCAGGATGCCCAGGCCCGCGCTGAAGGACAGCACGACGAAGGCGGCGCGCACGTAGGACCGCTGCACACCCAGGTGATCGGCGATGGCGCCGGCGACGCCGCCCAGTACCCGGGTGCGGGCATTGCGGTACAGCCGTGGTGCGCGCTCGGCCGGTGCGGTCTGGGTGCTCATGTCGCACCTATCATGGCTGGCGCATGGCGATGGCGGTATCAGGTGAGACCCTGGCGTTCGATGCCGTCGGCGAATCAGGGACGGTTCCGGGTGCTCCCCGATACCGTTGCGGAGCGCGAGTCCCCAGGCTGGATGGCATGACGACGATGACCGATTCTGACCCGGCGAGCTCTGGCCGGGTGCCGGGCGTTCGCCCGCTACGCCGGAGCCGCGGGGACCGCATGATCTCCGGTGTGGCCGGCGGCCTGGGCGAGTACTTCATAGTCGACGCAGTCATCTTCCGAGTGCTGTTCGCGGTGCTGTCCTTCTTCGGCGGCGTCGGGTTGCTGCTGTACGGAATGGCGTGGTTGCTGATCCTCGAACCGCAGGAAGCCGATTCGGCGCTCGACCGGACGATCGCACAACTGCGTCGTCGGCAGGTTCCGCCGTGGCTCGTCATCATCGGGGGCGCCATCGTGCTGTGGATTGCATGGTTCTCATGGTGGGCCCCGGGTCCGACATTTCCTGCTCTGATGCTGATCGCGATCCTGACGCTGGTGTTGCTGAACCGACTGGGCCGCGGCACGCTGCCAATCCCCATGGGTTCGGGCAGTGTCGATTCGGGTGCTGCACCTGAGTCGGGTGCTGCACCTCTCGGGCCAACAGGCGCCGTGCAGCCGCCGGCTGCCTGGACCCCGCCGCAAGCCACCACCGACACCGCTGAGTACGTTCCGGCTACGAGCGCACCGCCGGTGGGTCCGCCGCTGATTCCGCCGTTGAGCGACACCCGGCAGTCGATGCAAGCGTGGTTGGCCGAGACCAAGATTGCACATGCCGAGCGGATCCGGCGCCGCCGGCCGATCAAGGTCGGGGTCGCCCTGGCGCTCGCCATGGCGTGGGTCTTGGTTGCCATGCTGGACGCGTTCACCCGAGTGCCGTTCCCGGCGTACCTGTGGACCGGGCTGGCTGTGCTGGGAGCGGGGCTGCTGCTCAGTCTGGTCACGCGGCGGATCACGCTGCTGCTGCTGCCTATCGCGATGCTGGCTGCGCTGGCACTGGTGTTCGGTGGTACCCGGGCGAGTCTGAGTGACGGCTCCGGGCAGATCGGCTGGCTGCCCACGTCGGTGAGCCAACTAGGTGATCATCGGCAGTTCGCTGGGCAATCAACGCTGGATCTGACGAAGCTGGATCTGACGAAGCTGAACGTCGGCTCGACGGGCTCGGGGAGAACCGCTGCCCCAGTAGCAGTGCACCTGACCCAGGCTGCCGGCGAGGTGCGGGTGGTCTTGCCTGCCAAATTGAACGCCACCGTGATCGCGGACGTGCACATGGGCGAGATCCAGAACGGCACGTCCCACTCCATCGGCGATTACGTCAGCGGAGCCAACGTGCACCTCGAACTGCCGGCCGCCACGGCGGTCAGCGGTCAACCGATCACCATCTATGTCGACCTCACTGCCGGCCACGTGCAGGTCGACCGGATCAGCTGAGCCGGCGCCCACTGCCCGCCGAAAAGCACGGCATCCGGCGGCGGCCACTAGACGCCTAGTCCTCATCGGGATGACCGTCATCGTCATCCCACTCATTGACAAACGGCACGTCGTCATACGGGTTATCGACAGACCGCACCTCGCGGTACGGCAGAGCGTCGTCGTACGGCAGGACGTCGTCGTACGGCAGAGCGTCGTGGGAATCATGGGACTGCCGATCAGCGCCATCCGGCTCAGGCGCGGGTGGCGACTCCGGTGTGGACCAGTAGCCGGGATTCGTCCAGCGGTCGGGTGACCGGCTCGGATACGTCCTGCCTTGTGGGCTCGTCCAGACTGTATTTCCGGTGGCGGAGTCACGGTCAGCTTTCCATCCGCCGTGGGTCTTGCTGTTGTGGTGTCTGCGATGCAGCGGTTGCAGGTTATCTGCCGAGGTAGGGCCTTGCGGGAACTCGTCGATGTGGTCCAGGTCGGCATGCGCGGCACTGTGGGCGCAGAACGGGAAGGCGCATTCGCCATCGCGCGCGATCACGTGGTCGGCCAGATGCTGCGGTGGCCGGTATCTCGTCGTCCCATAGTCGAGTAGTTGGCCGGACACCGGATCGGTCACCAGCCGCCGCCACGTCCCGGTCGGGTCGTGCGCGATCTCGCGGGCGTAGGCCGCGGTGATGGCTCCGTAACCGTCCAGCCAACCAGGCTCGTTGTCCTTGCCGACGAGGCTGTCCAAGCCGATGATGACGCTGACTCGCGGCTGGCGTCCGTGCGCGGTGGGCAATTCACCCTGAATGCCGTTGAGGATTCCGTTGACCAGGGCGTCGGCACGGAGCTCGTCGGCCGAGCGCGGATCGGTGCGGGGAGCCATCCGCGCAGCGCCGTCGATGCGGGCATAGATTGCCTTGGCGTCGGCGGCGGGAAGCAGCGACGTCAGCCAGGCCATGCCGTTCTCGGCAGGGGTGAGGCGAACATGCCGGTCGTGCAGGGCCTTCTGACGCTTGGCCTCGGCCGTCGTGGGGTTGAGGCTGGTGACGGCGCGCTTGGCGGATTGCTTCAGTTGACTCAGCGATTGCTCGGGAGCCCGCGTGAGCACCCGGGCCTCGTAGCGTGGCAGCAGCGCGTCGTCCAGCTCGAAGGAGGCTTCGGTGATCGCCGTGGCTTGCAGCACCGCGATCTGACCATCGGCCAACGCATCGAAGGTGGCGGGCAGCCGGTGGCACAACTGCTCGGCGTTCTTCAGCTTCGCTCGGGCCACCTGTCCGGACAGTCGCAGGGCGGCACCGATCTCTTCGATACACCAGTGCTCGGCGGAGGAATCGCGCATCGAGATGAGCGTCAGCAGTTGCTGTTGCAGGGAATCCAGCCAGGCGCGCTGCTTCTCGATGGCCAGCAACGCGTCCACCCGCTCGACCTCGTCAAGCACGCCGAAGTCGGTTGATCCCACACGCGCCAGCTCGGCCAGGCCCGGGCGGACAGCGGCAAGGTCGTCGTGCACCTGAGCGCCGAGATCGACCGGGATGCCCGAGCCGACAGAGGAGAACTCACCCAGCTCAGAACCGAGCACCACGCCGCAGAATTCATCGCGCTCCGGCGGCGGCTCGGTGGGCAGGGCGGCGACATCGAGGGGCGGAAGGTCCCACTCACTCGGGTCGAAATCCCTGATCGGCATAGATTCAGGGTAATCGAACCTACTGACAATTCCGCCGGATCGGCCACTACCGGACGGGCGGACCCCCGCAGTAAGCGGCGAGCGCTTCCAACACCCCGTCCGGGTCATAGAGAACCCGCATGCCGTCTGACACGACACGCCGGGTGCCCTCGTCGACAGGGTTGGTCCGGGCCCACGTGGACGCGCCAACGCCGAGTTCGACCTCGAGGCCACTCTGCAGAGCGAACCGTCGCTCCGTGGTGACGCCCCATTTGGCCGTTCTCACCAGGCGCACGCCGCCTACGCTAGTCAGCCAGTCCTCGCTGTCGATATAGCTCGACGGGAACTCGGTGAGCAGGACGACATCAACGTCCGAGTCGCAGCGCGGCCTCCCGTAAGCCCACGAGCCGACGAGTGCAAGGGTGCGGATATCACCGCGCAGCCCAGCCCACCTGGCCAGACGCCCGAGGACGGCCTCAACTTCCTGCGCACGCCCGGCAGTGACCACCCACTCAACCTAGGCGGCGATGACCACTGGTCGGTATCTCGTCCGCTGTCCTACTCCCACTCGATGGTGCCCGGCGGCTTGCTGGTCACGTCCAGCACCACCCGGTTCACCTCGCGGACCTCATTGGTGATGCGGGTGGAGATCTTCTCGAGCACCTCGTACGGAACCCTCGTCCAGTCGGCGGTCATCGCGTCCTCCGACGACACCGGCCGCAGCACGATCGGGTGGCCATAGGTGCGCCCGTCGCCCTGCACCCCGACCGAGCGGACGTCAGCGAGTAGCACCACCGGACACTGCCAGATGTCGCGGTCCAGCCCCGCCGCGGACAGCTCGAAGCGCGCGATCGCGTCGGCTCGGCGCAGGATCTCCAACCGGGACGCGTCCACCGCCCCCACGATGCGAATGCCCAGCCCGGGACCGGGGAAAGGCTGCCGCCACACGATCTCTTCGGGCAGGCCCAGTTCCAGGCCGACCCGGCGGACCTCGTCCTTGAACAGCGCGCGCAGCGGTTCCACCAGCGAGAACTGCAGATCGCCCGGCAGGCCACCCACGTTGTGGTGGCTCTTGATGTTCGCCGTCCCGGTTCCGCCACCGGACTCGACCACGTCCGGATAGAGCGTGCCCTGGACGAGAAACGAGAACGGCGGCCCGGATTCGGTCGAGGCGATCAGCTCACGCTCGGCCTGCTCGAAGGAGCGGATGAACTCCCGTCCGATGATCTTGCGCTTCTGCTCGGGATCGGTCACGCCCGCCAGCGCATCGAGAAACTGCTGCCGGGCATCGACGATCTTCAGCGATACCCCGGTGGCCGCGACGAAATCGGTCTCGACCTGCTCCGCCTCGCCGGCCCTCAGCAAACCGTGGTCGACGAAGACACAGGTGAGCTGGTCGCCCACTGCCTTCTGCACCAGCGCGGCCGCGACGGCGGAGTCCACGCCGCCGGACAGACCACAGATCACCCTGTTGTCGCCGACCTGTTCGCGAATCAGCGCGACCTGCTCGTCGATGATGTTCGCGTCGGTCCAGTCGGGTTCGAGGCCGGCGATGTCGTACAGGAAATTCTCGAGGAGCTGCTGGCCCTGCTCGGTATGCAGCACCTCTGGGTGGAACTGCACGCCGGCCAACCCGCGGTCGGTGTCCTCGAAGGCAGCCACCGGAGCGCCCGCGGACGAGGCGGTCACCACGAAGCCGTCCGGTGCCCGGGTCACCTCGTCGCCGTGCGACATCCACACCTGGCGGGACTCGATCAGCTCGGTATCGCCGGCGAACAGTGCGCCCGGCGCCAGCACGTTCAGGTGCGTCCGGCCGAACTCCGACCCACCGGTGTTGGCGACGTCACCGCCGAGTGCCTTGGTCATGGCCTGGAAGCCGTAACAGATGCCGAAGACCGGCACGCCCTGCGTGAAAAGCTCCGGATCGGTGGCCGGCGCACCGGGCGCGTACACCGACGCCGGGCCACCGGACAGGATGATCGCGCGGGGCCGCTTCGCCAGGATCTCCGCGACGGGCATCGAGGACGGCACGATCTCGGAGTAGACCTTGGCCTCCCGCACCCGCCGGGCGATCAACTGCGCGTACTGCGCCCCATAGTCAACGACGAGAACGGTGTCGGTCTGCACCCAGCCATTGTCTCAGAGCGCAGCGGCTCAGAGCACCAGCCCAGCTCACGCCCAGTTATAGGACACGCCCGTCAGTTCCTCGCTCAGGTCCCACAGTTGAGCGGCCAAGCCTGGGTCCTGCCCGGCAGGGCTGATCCGCGCCGATCCCACGCCGCCGCGGAACTCCCCTGGCCAGCTCGGCCCGCTGTACGAGCCGGGTGCCGCGACCGCCGCCGCGTACAGGGTCGGCACCGCCCCGGCCGCCGCCGATTGCAGCAGCACCCGCCCGAGCACCTCGGCGGCTCCGCGTACGACCGGGTTGGCTCCCATCCCGTCGGTGCTACGGAACAGGTTCGTCGCCGACACCCCGGGATGCGCCACGGTGGAGATCAGCGCCGAGTCGGCGGCGCTCGCGCGACGCTGCAACTCCAGGCCGAACAGCAGGTTCGCCAGCTTCGAGTTCGAGTACGCCCGCGGTGGCCGGTAACCCCGCGCCGGATTGCCGAACAGCACCTCGGCACTGCCGTTGCGGTGTGCGATCGAGGCGACCGTGACGACGCGCGGGGCGGCGGCGGCGAGCAGGGCGGGCAGCAGCCGTCCGGTCAGTGCGAAGTGGCCGAGGTGGTTCGTGCCGAACTGCAGCTCGAAGCCGTCTGCGGTGGCACGCCAGGACGGCGGGGCCATCACGCCGGCGTTGTTCACCAGCAGGTCCAGCGGGCCGTCCCAGCCGGCCGCCAGCGCGGCCACCGACTCCAGCGACGCCAGGTCCAGCACCAGCACGTCGACGTCACTGTCCGGTGCGACGGCCCGGATCCGCTGCACGGCGTGGTCGGCAGCCTCGGCATTGCGGCAGGCCAGGTACACCCGCGCGCCGTGCCGGGCGAGCTCCAGCGCGGTGTAGAAGCCGATGCCCGAATTGCCTCCCGTGACGATGGCTGCCTTTCCGGCGTACGAGGGCAGTTGCGACACATCCCATGACATAGCTCGAGACGATACGGTTCTTCCGTGAACGAAGTGATCCAATCCAGTGCCGTGAACAAGACTCGCTTGCTGCTGGTGTCGGGCAGTACCCGGCGCGGCTCGACCAATACCGCGGTGCTCCGGACGGCCGCGGCCGTGGCACCGCCCGGCACCCATTCCGAGCTGTTCGACGGGCTGGCCGAGCTGCCGGCGTTCAACCCGGACGACGACCACGAGCCGCTGCCGGCGCCGGTGAACGAGCTGCGCCGGCAGATCGCCGAGGCGGACGCGATCTTGTTCTGCACGCCCGAGTACGCCGGGGCGCTGCCGGGCAGCTTCAAGAACCTGCTGGACTGGACGGTCGGGGGCGGTGAGATCTACCGCAAGCCGGTCGCCTGGATCAACGCCTCGTCGGTGGCCGCGCCGACCGGTGGCGCCGGCGCCCACACGTCGCTGGCGACCGTGCTCGGATATGTCGGCGCGGATGTGATCGAGCCGGCGTGCCTGCGGCTGCCGATGAGCCGCGACCTCGTGGGCACCGACGGTCTGGTGTCAGAGCAGGGGCTGCGCGAGAAGCTCGCGTCCGCCGTCCGCGCCCTGCTGGGGCACCGGCCCGCGGAGTCCACAGCGACGGAATGCACACTGTCGCCATGACCGAAGCTGCCGTCCGCACCAGGCTGTGGCGCAACGGCGTCCTGGAGAAGGAGAACTTCCCCTTCGAGGACCTGTCGCAGTACATCTGCGAAGAGGACTGCCTGGTATGGGCGGACCTGCAGGCGCCGGACGCCGACCGGCTCGCCGAGCTGGCCCTGAACGCGCTCGCCGTCGAGGACGTGACGGCACACCATGAGCGTCCCAAGGCCTCGCGCTACTCCACCCACACCTTTCTCACGGCCTACTCACTGCGGCTGGAGAGCGACAGTGGCGAGCTCGAGTACACCCAGGTCTCGGCGTTCGTCCTCAAGCACGCCTTCGTCACCGTGCACGCCGACGAGTTCGACGTGGACCGGATCGTCGAGCGCTGGGACGAGAACAGCGACCTGATCAAGTACGGCGTGAAGGCGCTTGCCTGGGGGATGCTCGACGTCCTGGTCGACGGGCACTTCGACGTGGTGCAGCAACTCGACGACGAGATCGAAGACCTGGAGGACCTGCTCTTCGACCAGGCCAGCACCAACCACGAGACCCAGCGCCGGACCTTTGCGCTGCGCAAGGCACTGGTGCACGTTCGCCGCGCGGTACTGCCGATGCGCGAGGTGGTGAATACCCTGATGCGGCGGGACTTCGACATCACCGAGGAGCTGCGGCCGTACTACGACGACCTCTACGACCACGTGCTGCGCGCCGCGGAGTGGACCGAGTCACTGCGGGACATGATCAGCTCGGTGTTCGAGACGAACCTGTCGCTGCAGGACGCCCGGCTCAACACGATCATGAAGAAGCTGACGTCCTACACCGCGCTGATCGCGATTCCTACCGCCGTCACTGGCTTCTACGGCCAGAACGTGCCCTATCCGGGCTTCGGAAAGCACGGCGGCTTCATCACCAGCGTGCTGGTCATCGTGGGCCTTGCCGGCACGCTCTACCTGATCTTCAAACGTAAAGGCTGGCTGTAAGGCACCGGTTACGGCAGCGGCTTGGTGCTGATCACCTTGAAGGTCAGGGCGTTGAGCGCCTGCAGGACCTCGGGCTGCGCCTGTCCGCAGTTCGTCACCGGCACCTTCGGCGCGAGCGCACTGCCGTCGGATTGCACCAGCGCGAAGTACGGCACCGCCGCCCGGTACATCGGGCAGACCCCCTTGATCTTGTGCCCGGACGGAACCCGCAGCGCGTCCACCAGGTTCGTGGCGTCGCTGTCGGAACGCTCCACGTTCAGTACCCGCTTGGCGCCCTTGCTGACGATCGAGCACCGCAGCACCCAGGACACCGTGATCTTGGACGGCAGCGCCTGCGCCGAGGGACCGTTCGGCTGATCGAAGTTCAGGTCGGTCGGGCAGCTCACCGATGAGCTCGGCGGGCTGCTGGGCGGGCTGCTGGGCGTACCGCTGGGCGCGCTGGGGCTGGCCGTGCCACCCATGACGGGACCGCTGGTCGTGCCCTTGCTCGCCCCCCCGCCGGCCGCGTGATGCTGGCCGCTCGACGCGCAGCCCGTCACCGCGAGGGCGACTATGAGTCCTGCCGCGTACAACCGCATATCAACTCCTTCGGGACGGATCACCGAGTATGGACTCACCCGCTACCTAAGCAGATGCGGCCAGCGGTCCAGAACGTTGCAGTCCTTGCGCCTGCGCGAACCGAGTTGGGTGAGTTGGCCGAGCAATCAAGCCGCGTGGCGCGCGGGCTCGCGCACGTCCAGGCCGCGCTCGCGCAGTTGTGCCTCTACGCGGTAGATCTCCGCGAGCGGTGTCTGGCAGTCGCGGAACGTCCGTGGCGGTGGCACGTCGAGCTGGTGGCAGGCCACCGCGAGCACGTCGACATACGCCAGCCGGACGGCACCCATCCGCATTCCCTTGCCGGACAGTCCCGGCCGGTTCTCACGGGTTTCGAGCTCACTGCGCAACCGTCGAAGCGTCGCGGCCACTCGCTCGATCGGAACGGTGGCGGGAGCGAGGGGACGGCGCTGCTCGGTGATCCGGTGCCACTCGTGCCGGACAGCTCGGGTCCCCTGGCGCGCAGCGAAGAGGATCGCCGGAACGCCGACGACCACCAGCAGGGCGCTGTCCACACAACCAGTGTGCGCGCCGTCCGCGGGCTCATCAAGTCGAGCGAGGCTTCCCTGTCCAGCACGAACACACTGATCACAAGTTACGGTCGGTAAAGACTGGGTAGTCAGCGCAGGCCGGTGACGATCAGCTCGGCCTTCTGGAATTCCTTCACCGACGAGTAACCGCACTTGGCCATCACCCGGCGCAACGAGCCGAACAGGTTGCGCTCACCGCTCGGGTCCGCCGTCGGGCCGGTCAGCACCTCTTCCAGGGACGGCCGGTCCTCCGGCTCCAGTCCCAGGTCGATCAGCGCCGACCGCGGCACCCGAGGGTGCGAGGCGGTCGGGTCCCAGTACCGTCCGCCACCGGGTGCCCCGGACGCGCCGGCCAATGCCTCGCCGAGCATCACGGCATCCGCGCCGCAGACCAGCGCCTTGGCCACGTCGCCGCCGGTGGTGATGTCGCCGTAGGCGATCAGGTGCACGTATCGGCCGCCGGTCTCGTCGAGGTAGGCGCGCCTTGCCGCGGCGGCGTCGGCGATGGCGGTCGCCATCGGAACGTCGATGCCCAGCGCCGAATGGGTCGTCGAACCGGAGTGCGCGCCGTAGCCCACGATCACGCCGGCTGCGCCGGTGCGCATCAGGTGCAGTGCGGTCTGGTAGTTAGTCACGCCACCGACGATCACCGGGATGTCGAGGTCGGCAATGAAGGTCTTGAGGTTCAGCGCGTCATCGGCGGCGTGCTCGGAGGCGACGTGCTCGGCCGAGATCACCGTGCCCTGGATGACCAGCAGGTCCACGCCGGCCTTCAGCACCTCGGGCGACAGGGCGACGGTCTTCTGCGGCGAGAGCCGGACGGCGACCCGGACGCCGGCGGCCTGCAGTTCGGCGGTCCGGCGGCCCAGCAGCTCCGGCGAAACCGGCTGGGCATAGATCTGCTGCAGCGCGGCGGTGGTGCAGCCGGCCGGGTCGGCAATCCGGGCGAGCACCTCGGTCGGGTCCTCGTACCGGGCCCACAGTCCCTCGCCGTTGAGCACCGCGAGGCCGCCCAGCCGCTCGATCTCGGCGGCCGAGCCCGGTGACACGACGGCATCGGACGGGGCGGCCACCAGCGGCAGCTCGAAGGTGTGCGCGTCGATCTGCCAGGCGGTCGACACCACGGACGAGCCACGGGTACGCCGGCTGGGAACGAGGGCGATCTCGTCCAGGTGGTAGCCGCGACGCGCCTCGCGGCCCAGTCCGATCTCAACGGTCTCAGGCATGGGTCGAAGTCTGCCCTACCGGCGCGCAGTGCTCCCTGGCCGGGCGGCTGAGACCATCTCCCTCATGTTCCGTATCGCGTTTCTCGAGCCCAGGATTCCGCCGAACACCGGCAACGCGATCCGGATGGTGGCCGCGACTGGCGCCGAGCTGCACCTGATCGGTCCGCTGGGCTTCGACCTGTCCGACAGCAAGCTGCGCCGCGCGGGGCTGGACTACCACGACCTGGCCTCGGTCACGGTCCACCAGGACCTCGCCAGCGCCTGGCTGCGCCTGCTGCCCGCGCGGGTTTTCGCCTTCACCACGAAGGCTGAGACGGTCTTCACCGACGTCCGGTACCTGCCCGGTGACGTCTTGCTGTTCGGGACCGAGCCGACCGGCCTGCCGCCGGAGGTGCTGGCCGATCCCCGCATCACCGGGCAGGTCCGGATTCCGATGCTGCCGGGACGGCGGTCGCTGAACCTGTCCAACTCGGCAGCCGTTGCGGCATATGAGGCCTGGCGCCAGCACGGCTTCGCGGGCGGGGTATGACGACGCAGTATGACGGGGGCTGCCCGGACGGGCATGATCGCCTCATGACGACTGCACCCTACGGATCGTGGACCTCGCCCATCACCGCCGCTGACCTGGCCAGCAAGGGCCATCCGGTCTCGGGCGGCCAGTTCCTCGGCAACGAGGTGTGGTGGACGGAGCTGCGCCCCGCCGAGGGGGGCCGGCAGGCGGTTCGCCGCCTCGATGCCGACGGGCAGGCCATCGACGTACTCCCCCCGCCGTGGAACGCCCGGACCCGGGTGCACGAGTACGGCGGCGCCAGTTGGACCGGCACCGCGGGCGGCGCCCTGATCTTCACTGAGTTCACCGACCAGCGGCTGTACCGGCTGGACCCCGGTGCGAACGAGCCGGTACCGCTCAGCCCGGAACCCGCTGTTCCGGCAGGGCTTCGTTACGCCGAGCCGCAGCTGTCGGCCGACGGCAGCGAGCTGTGGTGCGTCCGCGAGAGCCACGCCGAGGACGGCACCATCGTCCGCGACATCTGCGCGATTCCGGTGGACGGCTCGGCGGCCGCCGATGCCTCGCGGGTGCGCTCGATCGTCTCGGGATCGGACTTTCTCAGCGGCGCGAGGCTTTCCCCGGACGGCGCCCGGTTGGCCTGGATCGCCTGGAACCATCCGCAGATGCCGTGGGACGGCACCGAACTGAGGGTTGCCGAGCTCGGTGCGGACGGCAGCTGGACAACGGTGCGGACGCTGGCCGGCTCGACGACGGAGTCGCTGCTGCAGCCGGAATGGCGCGACTCGGACACCCTGTACGTGATCAGCGACCGGACAGGCTGGTGGAACCTGTACAGCGTCGGCGTGACGGCCGAGCCGGAACTTGTCCCGCTGTACCCCGTCGAGGCGGATTTCGGCGGGCCGATGTGGACGCTCGGCGGGTCCTGGTACCGGCCACTTGCTGACGGGCGACTGCTGACGGTTCGCACATTCGGCTTGGACACGCTGGGCATTCTCGATCCGGCAACGGGCACGCTGACCGACGTAGACCTCGGCGACCAGACCACGCTGTACCTCGGCGACGTGCGCGACGGCCAGGTGCTGCTGCGTACCGGTGGGGCCAGGACGCCATCCGGGCTGCGGCGGTTGCAGCTGTCGAGCGTGGAGTCCACCGCCGTCCGGCTGTCCGCCGATGACCTGCCCGACACCAGCTACCTGTCCCAGGCGCAGGCCATGACCTTTACCGGGCCGGCGGGGCGCGAGGTGCACGCCATCGTGTATCCGCCTGCCAATCCGGATTTCACCGCGCCCGACGGGGAACTGCCGCCGTACGTCGCCTTCGTGCACGGTGGTCCGACGGCCCACGTGACGCCGGCGGCAAGTGTCGGGACGGCCTACTTCACCAGCCGCGGCATCGGGATCATCGACGTCAACTACGGCGGCTCGACCGGTTACGGGCGCGAGTACCGCGACCGGCTGCGCGGCCAGTGGGGCATCGTGGATGTCGAGGACACCGTCGCCGCGGTGCAGGGCCTGGCCGAGGCGGGGTTGGCCGATCCGGCTCGCCTCGGTATCGAGGGTGGCTCCGCCGGTGGCTGGACGGTACTGGCAGCGCTCACCAGCACCGATGCGTTCGCCTGCGGTGTCTCCTACTTCGGCGTGGCGGAGCTCATCCAGTTCGCTCAGGACACCCACGACTTCGAATCCCGTTATCTTGACGGCCTGATCGGTCCGCTGCCCGAGGCGCGGGAGCTGTACGAGACCCGTGCGCCGGTGAACAACGTCGACGGTTTGTCATGCCCGGTATTGCTGCTGCAGGGTCTGGACGATCCGGTGGTGCCGCCGTCGCAGGCTGAGATGTTCCGCGATGCCATGGTGGCAAAGGGAATTCCGCATGCCTACCTTGCCTACGAGGGGGAGTCGCACGGCTTCCGGCGAACCGAGACCATCATCAACTCGAGCGAGGCAGAGTTGTCCTTCTACGGCCAGGTGTTCGGCTTCGACACGCCCGGCGTGCCCACTTTGCAGCTCTGGCGGCCTGAGGCGTAGCTAGCTGGCTTGTGCCTTTCGGCGGTTGCCGGTTGCGCGGCGCACGCGACCAAGTAGCCAGCAACTCTGGCCTGGACGACGAGGAGATACCCGCGAAGCGCCGACCATTGCCGGACGAACGACGCCTGCGCCCTGCCGGCAATTGTTCGACCCTGTTCATTGATTGGGACACAGCGGTACGATGGTATCTAACGGGTCTTTCAGGCCAAGTATGTTTCTACGAACGGAGTGTTGGCGATATGTCCGATGTGGACCTGGGCGCTGGCAAGACTTGCTTTTTGGCGGGTCCCATCGGGAGCAGACTCGACCCCCGCGGCACCGAGGGACGCGCGAAGTATGAGGAAGCTCTGCAAATGTGGGAGGAAGTGTTCGAGCCGGCTTGCGCCCAATTTGGGCTAAGCCCTATCCGCGCGGATCGAATCGCGGACCCCGGGGACATCCCAGAGCAAATCTTCCTGCATTTGCGAGATTCGGATCTAGTGATTGCCGATGTCACGGGCGGAAACGCGAACGTCATGTACGAATTAGGATTGCGGCACACGCGTGATCGGCTCACGATCCACATGGGAGAACATGGGCGGCTTCCGTTTGACATAAATACAATTCGCACAATTCAGTTCCGGCGCAGCGAAGGCGGTTTGATCGAGGCGCGAGACAATCTTATCGCAGCGATTCGCACTGCGTTATTAGGAAATACAAATCTTGTAACGGCTACCCGACTGTGGAACGAACTTGCGGTGGCCGATACCGCGTCCGTCACGGCCGCGGTCCAGCAATCCTTAACGGATGATCCCGATGACTTGGATTCACTCGACGAGCCTGGTTTCATGGATCTGCTCGCGGACGGGGAGAGCGCGCTTACCGAGGTGACTGAGGTACTGGGGCGCGCAAGTGCTGCCATGGCTGAGACCGGCACCCTTAGCGAAGCTGCTGGCGAAAGGACCGCCCAGTCTGATGCTCGGGGAGGGGGTTTTGGAGGTCGCCTGCTCGTTGCTCGCCAGCTGGCCAGCGACCTCCGTGCGCCCACAGAGGTGCTGGAAATTTCCGCTGGAGAATTTCTTGAGCGAGTTCAGCGCATGGACGCCATGATGCAGTACATGTTCAGTCGGTGGCAGCAAGATTCAAGCGATGTTGAGGATTCTCGCGAATTTGCTGAGGGCATGCTTTCTTTGATCGATGCTGCGGAGGATAGCGAGTCAGGTATCAATCAAATGATCCAGGGTACACGGACGCTCAGAGGTATCGCTCGTGACTTCAATCCTGTGGCAAAGTCGATCGTCGTATCACTGAACCGAATGTTACAGGGCACTGCCATTATAGTCGCGTGGCGCGAGCCACTACGTACAATTTTCCAGTGAGCCACCGAGCTCACGTCTTTCGTGTCCGCCTCCGTGAATGCTTGATCGTCACCGGGCTGATTACGCAACTGGCCTAACCTAATCGATCCTGGCGGTGTGGTTTTGTCAGACATCTTCCGTAGTGTTTGATGTATGGCATTGGCGGGGATGGTGGCAGGGAGCGGGGCGGTGGTTGCCGCTTCTGTGTTGCCGGCCGTGGTGCAACGGCTTGCACAGGCGCCGTTGTCACCGCTGTCTGATGATGAGCTGCTTGAGGTGCTGCGGTCGGCTGAGCGGGCTCGCCGGCAGTTGGAGGCCTTCGATGCGGTTTTGATCGCTGAGCTGGAGGCCCGGAATGTGGCTGGCCGGTTGGTGATACGCGGCTCGAAGCAGCTGCTGTCCGGGGTGCTGAACCTCTCACCGTCCGAAAGTTCGTTGCGGGTGCGACACGCCCGTGAACTCGGGCCTCGAATCAGCCTGTCGGGTGAGCCGTTGCCGGCGTTGCTGCCCCTGACTGCGGCCGCCCGGGCCGATGGGTCAATCACCGCTCGGCACGTGAACGTGATCATCCGGGCCATGAGCACCCTGCGTGCGGCGTCACTACCGGTTGAGGAGCAGGCGCAGGCGGAGGCGTTCCTCGTCGAACAGGCGCTGTGCTTTGATCCGGGGACCCTGACCGGGATCGCCCGCCAACTGATCGACACCCTGGACCCGGACGGCCGGCTGGCCGATGAGCAGTCCCAGCGGCGGCGGCGGTTTCTGAGTTGCCTGCCCCGCGGCGACGGGATGTACCGGCTCACCGCCGACCTCGACACCGAAACCGCCGCCCTGGCGATGACCGTCCTGCACTCCCTCGCCGCACCCCAACCCACCAGCACCAGCACGAGCGGTGAAAAGACCGAGGCCGGTGAACCCGGTGCCGCCGCTGGGGTGGGTGAGCGCGATGAGCGCACCGGCGGGCAGCGGCTGCACGATGCGTTCCGGTCGATCCTGAAACTCGCCCTGCGCTCCGGGGAACTACCCACCTCAGGCGGAATACCCGCGACCGTGCTGATCACCATGACCGCCCACCAATTCGAAACCCGCACCGGCCTCGCGACCACCAGCTACGGCCAGAAACTGTCCGTCGACCAAGCGTTACGCCTGGCCGATGAGGCCAGCATCGCCTGGATCGTGCACAACAGCCGAGGCGGCATCCTCAACTACGGCACCACCCGCCGCACCGCCGGCACCGGACAAACCCTCGCCCTCATCGCCCGCGACCAAGGCTGCGCCTTCCCAGGCTGCCCCGACCCACCCGAATGGACCGAGAAACACCACATCAAACCCTGGTCGCAAGGCGGACTCACCAACCTCGACAACCTCTGCCTACTCTGCGACCACCACCACGACCGCATCAACACCGGCGGCTGGACCATCCACATGCGACACGGACTGCCCTGGTTCACCCCACCACCCTGGATCGACCCCACCCAACAACCCCAACGCAACACCCGACCATGACCCAAGCCCTCTGCGCCATCCGCCCGCGGCCCATGGCGCAGGAAACCGACGACGGCTCAGGACAGCGGCCGGATATCAGCAGGAAGCCCGTCGCCCCGCAGCAGCTCAGCGCCGGTGTCGGCCAACGCCGTCAGCGCCAACCGTTGCGTCCACGGGCCGAACGACACCCGTGCCACCCTCAGCTCCGCGAGTTAGGACGGCGACGGCGTGCCCGGCGCCGCCAGAATGCTGACCTTGCGCTGCCCGATGCCGTCCACCAGCCGGGCGATGACCTCAGCGCTCAGCTTTCCTGGCACGAAAACACAGTCCGCCCCGGCGTCCAGAAAAGCCCTGCCGCGCTCGATGGCATCCGCCAGCACGGCATCGGCATCTCGGTCCCCCGTCATCAGAAAGGCGTCGGTGCGAGCGTTCAACACAAACGGCACGCCCTCGGTCTCGGCCGCGTTGACCGCCGCGCGCATGCCTGCGACCGCCTCGGTAAGTGGTCGCAGCTGGTCCTCGATATTTCCGCCCACCACCCCGACGCCGACCACCCTCCGGACGGTCTCGCCCACGTCGCCATAACCGGCTTCCAGGTCGGCAGTCACGGGTAGGTCGACCGCGGCGACGATCCGGCCGATGGCCGCGAGCATCAGGTCGAATGGAATCTGCTCGCCGTCCTCGTACCCGTGTGAGGCGGCGATGGAGTGGCTCGCGGTCGCCAGCGCACGGCAACCAGGCAGACCGGCCACCACCTTCGCGCTGGCCACGTCCCACACGTTGACGAGCACGAGCAACTCGGGCTCGGTGTGCAACCGACGGAGCAGATCAGCCTTGTCGCGCACAATCGTGTCGTACAGAGTCATGCCCGCACTCTAGGCAGGGTGCGGGCATGAACGGTGCTGCGAAGTCGTCAGCGGCTGGTGTAGTTCGGGGCCTCGGCCGTCATCCAGATGTCGTGGGGGTGCGATTCTTTCAGGCCCGCGGCAGTGATCCGGACGAACTGACCGTTGTCACGCAGCTCCGCGAGGTTGTGGGCACCCACGTAGAACATCGACTGCCGCAGTCCCCCGATCAGCTGATACGCCACCGCCGACAGCGGCCCGCGGTAGGGCACCTGGCCCTCGATGCCCTCGGGCACCAGCTTGTCGTTGTCGGTAACATCGCCCTGGAAGTACCGGTCCTTCGAGTACGACTTCGCCCGTCCACGGGTCTGCATCGCACCCAGCGAGCCCATCCCCCGGTAGGACTTGAACTGCTTGCCGTTGATGAACACCAGCTCGCCCGGTGACTCGTCACACCCGGCCAGCAGCGATCCCAGCATCACCGTGTCGGCACCGGCAACCAGCGCCTTGGCGATATCGCCGGAGTATTGCAGCCCGCCATCCCCGATCACCGGCACGCCCGCGGCCTTGCACGCCAGCGCCGCCTCGTAGATCGCGGTCACCTGCGGAACACCCACGCCGGCAACCACCCGCGTCGTACAGATCGAACCCGGCCCGACACCGACCTTGACGGCGTCGGCCCCGGCATCCACCAGCGCCTGCGCCCCGGCCCGGGTCGCCACGTTGCCGCCGATGATGTCGACGTGCGCGGCGGAACTCTCAGCCTTGAGCCGCCGGATCATGTCGGTCACCCCGGAGGCGTGCCCGTTCGCGGTGTCGACGATCAGCACATCCACGCCGGCCTCGACCAGCGCCATCGCACGCTTCCACGCGTCGTCGAAGAAACCGATCGCGGCACCGACCCGAAGCCGTCCGGACGGGTCCTTCGTCGCCAGCGGAAACTGCTCGCTCTTGGTGAAGTCCTTGACCGTGATCAGGCCCTGCAGCCTGCCGTCGGCATCCACCAGCGGCAGTTTCTCGATCTTGTGCTTGGCCAGCAGACCGAGCGCGACGTCCTTGTGCACGCCGACCTGGGCGGTGACCAACGGCATCTTCGTCATCACGTCCGACACCGGACGGGAGTAGTCGTGCTCGAAGCGCAGGTCGCGGTTGGTGATGATGCCGACCAGCAGCCCGGTCGCGTCCACCACCGGAAGACCCGAGATCCGGTAACGGGCGCAGAGCGCGTCGACCTCGGCCAGGGTCGCGGTGGGGCTCGTGGTCACCGGGTGGGTCACCATGCCGGCCTCGGACCGCTTCACCAGGTCGACCTGCTGCGCCTGGTCCTCGATGGACAGGTTGCGGTGCAGGATGCCGATACCGCCCTCGCGGGCCATCGCTATCGCCAGTCGAGACTCGGTCACGGTGTCCATGGCCGCGGACACCAGCGGCAGCCGCAGCGAGATGTTGCGCGACAGCCATGCCGAGGTGTCAACCTCGCTCGGGATGACGTCCGTCGGCCCGGGAAGCAGCAGCACATCATCGAAGGTCAGGCCCAGCGTCGCGAACTTGCCGGGGACCCCGTCGGTGGTGGCGCCCTCAACTGGCACTGCGCTCGTTGGCACTGCGGTCTGGTCGGTGCTCACACAAACTCCTTGATGCCGGTATCTCATAGTACGGCCGCCGCAGGCGCCCTCCCCACTCGACAAAAACCTCGACCTGGCCGGGTACCCCCTGAGAACCGGCTATGACAAACATCAGGGGAAATCAGGGTTGCCCCCACTGCCGCCCGGGCCGCGAAGCGACCACGCTATGAGCTGCACCTGATAGCGGTCAGATCAACCGACAGCAACCCGCAACGACCGGCAATTCTCGAAAGGCGAGTCCATGAAACCGTCCGCAACCGCGGCCGCCGGCCAGGCCGAAGCCAACCACGCCGACCCACCCCCAACCGACCGAGCCCAAGCAACCGATCCCCAAAACCCACTCCAGCCAGCCCAGCACCGCCAGCTGGCCGCCCGTGCCATCGGCCTGAGCAAGGTCTACGGCAGCGGCGACACCCAGGTCCGCGCGCTCGACGACGTGTCCGTCGACTTCGCGCGGGCAGAGTTCACCGCGATCATGGGTCCGTCCGGCTCGGGCAAGTCCACCCTGATGCACTGCCTCGCCGGCCTGGACGTCGCCAGCTCCGGAATGGTGGTGATCGGCGCCACCGAGCTCACCGGCCTGTCGGACAAGAAGCTCACGCAGCTGCGCCGGGACCGGATCGGCTTCGTGTTCCAGGCGTTCAACCTGGTCCCGACGCTGACCGCACTGGAGAACATCACGCTGCCGATGGACATCGCCGGTCGCAAGCGCGACGCCGACTCCCAGGCCTGGCTCGACTCGGTGATCGACACCCTCGGGCTGCGCGACCGGCTCAGCCACCGTCCGTCCGAGCTCTCCGGCGGGCAGCAGCAGCGGGTCGCCTGCGCGCGGGCGCTGGCCGGACGGCCCGACATCATCTTCGGCGACGAGCCCACCGGCAACCTGGACTCCCGGTCCTCCGGCGAGGTGCTCGGCATCCTGCGGCAGTCGGTCAGCGCGCTCGGCCAGACCGTGGTGATCGTGACGCACGACCCGCGGGCGGCCGGTTACGCCGACCGGGTGGTGTTCCTCGCCGACGGCCAGATCGTCGACGAGCTGCGTGAGCCCACCGCCGACAAGGTCCTGGACCGTATGAAGAACCTCGAGCAGGTGTAGGCGCAATGGCCCTCACAGCAAACCCAGCCATGCGCAAGGTCTCCCTGCGCAATGTGGCCTCCCACAAGATCCGGCTCGCCCTGACGGTGCTGTCGGTGGTGCTCGGCACGGCCTTCGTCACCGGTTCGTTCGTCTTCACCGACACCCTCGGCCACACCTTCCACGGGTTGTTCGCCGATGTCGCCAAGGGCGTCGACGTCCAGGTCAGCGGTGCGGACAGCGCTGGCAGCGGCGTTCCGGTGGCGGACGTCGCCAAGATCAGCGCGGTGCCCGGCGTGCGTGCCGTCGACCCCCAGTTCGAGTCCCAGGTGGTTCTGCTCGCCGCGAACGGCAAGCCGGTGAAGGGCGGCGGCGCCCCGAGCATCGGACGGTCCTACTCACCGCCCGACGAGCTCATCGGTGACCCGTACCGGTTCGTCGCCGGGTCGCCGCCGGCGAAGCAGGGTGAGATCGCCTTGAACAAGGGGGCGATCAAGCTCGGCAACCTCGGCGTCGGGGCCCACACGAAGGTGCTGGTTCCCACCCGCGGCACGGTGGACGTGACCATCTCGGGGATCTATGACACCAAGGCCGACACCGGCGGCTACGTCGAGGCCCTGTTCACCCGGCCGCAGGCGCTCGCGCTGTTCACCGACGGCAAGCACGTCGGCGCGGTGAACGTCGCGGGCAGCGGACTGTCGCAGGAGCAGCTCCGCGACCGGATCAGCGCCGCGGTACCCGGCCTGACGTACAAGACCGGCAAGCAGGTGACGGACCAGGCGCAGGCCGACGTCACCACGGCCCTGAAGTTCGTCAACTACTTCCTGCTGGCCTTCGGCGCCATCGCGCTGCTGGTCGGAACCTTCATCATCTACAACACGTTCTCGATGATCGTGGCCCAGCGACTGCGCGAGCTGGCGCTGCTGCGCGCCATCGGCGCCAGCCGCCGCCAGGTCAGCCGGTCGGTGCTGCTGGAAGCCGGCATCGTCGGCCTCACCGGCAGCATCATCGGCATCGTCGGCGGCGTCGGCCTGGCGTACGGACTGCGCGCGCTGCTCAACAGCTTCGACGTCGGCCTGCCCGGCGGCGCGCTGCAGTTGCAGCCGCGCACGATCGTGGTCGCGCTCGCCGTCGGCATCATCGTCACGATGTTCAGCGCGTACACCCCGGCCCGGCGCGCTGCCAAGATCCCGCCGGTGGCCGCCATGCGCGAGGAGTTCGCCTCGACCGGCTCGTCGCTGCGCGTCCGCACGGCCATCGGCGCTGCCTTCGGCGCCCTCGGTGCGGTCGCCATGGTTGCCGGTGCGCTCGCCAAGGCGGGCGGCGGCGCGGCCAGCCTGGTCGGCCTCGGCACCCTGCTGCTGATCATCGCCGTACTGCTGGCGGCACCGGCCCTGTCGCGTCCGATCATCGGCGCGGTCGGCGCCCCGGTGGCGGTCGGTTTCGGCTCGGTGGGTCGGCTCGCCCGCACCAACGCCGTGCGCAACCCGCGCCGGACGGCAGCCACCGCGTTCGCCCTGACTCTCGGGCTGATGCTGGTCACCGCCATCGCGGTGTTCGGCAGCTCGGCCAAGCGCAGTATCAACGCACTCGTCGACAACGGCGTCACGGCCGACTACATCCTGACCGGCCCGGACGCCATCGGCGTACCGGTGGGTGCGGGAGTGGCCGCCGGCAAGGTTCCCGGCGTCGCGACCGCCGTCGCGCTGCATCCGATACCGGTGCGGATCGGCGGCGAGAAGGCCGAGGGCACCGGCGTGGACGGCGCGATCACCTCCGTGGTTCCGTACACGCTGGTGCGTGGCGAGGGCACCCTCAGCGGCCACAATGTGCTGGCCTCGGAGAAGTTCGCCGCGCAGCGGCACCTGAGCGTCGGCAGCACCGTCGCCATGGCGACACCGGACCAGCGAACGGTGACCGCCACGGTCGCCGGAATCTACGCCGACAACCAGCTGCTCGGAAGTTGGCTGGGCTCGGGCGCGCTTTACCGCGAGGTCGCCCCGTCCTCGAACCTGACCGACATAGTGGTTCTGGTGAAGGCTCAGCACGGCGCCGACCTGGCCGCGCTACGCACGAATCTCGAAAAGGCCACCGACCAGTTCCTGGTGGTGCAGGTCCAGGACCGCGACCAGTTCAAGGGACAGCAGGCCACCCAGATCAACTCGCTGCTGGCGGTGCTCTACGGCCTGCTGGCACTGGCCATCGTCATCGCCGTCCTGGGCATCATCAACACCCTGGCCCTGTCGGTGGTGGAACGCCGTCGCGAGCTGGGCATGCTGCGGGCCATCGGCGCCTTCCGTAGCCAGGTGCGGCGCACGATCTATCTGGAGTCGATGCTGATCGCCGTCTTCGGAGCGGTCGTCGGAGTGGCACTGGGGCTGACGTTCGGCGCGCTGTTCGTCCGGACGCTGCGCGACCAGGGACTCGATCACATCTCGGTACCGGTCACCCAGTCGGTTGTGATGCTGGTGCTGGCGGCGGTGGTGGGGGTGTTGGCGGCCCTGTGGCCGGCCACCCGGGCGGCCCGGACCCGGCCGCTGGAGGCCATCGCCGACCTCTGACCCAGACATCGACTGTGCGAAAAAAACTCAAGAAGTTGGAACCGACGGGCTCTGCGAGCGTTACCTTTATGAGTGTGAACTCCCACGACCCGTTCTCGGCTCCGGACAGCGGACCTACCGATCCGTTTCTGGGTGACCCCAACGATCCGTCCAAGTTGCTGGACGAGCTGGACCCGGTCGAACCGCTCACCGACACAGACCGCAAAGAGATCGCCGCGGATCTGGCTGAGCTATCGGAGTTCCAGGCGGCACTGAGCCCGCACGGGATTCAGGGCATCGTGGTCGACTGCGGAGATTGCGGCGAACAGCACTACTTCTCGTGGGCGCTGATGGCCAGCAATCTCCGCAGTTTGCTGGGACACGGCCGTACCGGCGTGCACGAGCCGGCCGCTGAACCGCTGACCGACTCGTACGTGACCTGGGACTACGCGCGCGGCTTCACCGACGCGCTCGCCCACCGCAGCTGACCCACCCCACCGGCTGCTCAATCACCGCCGCTGACCAACCACTGCCGCTGACCAGCCACTGCCGCTAACCGGCGGAAAAATAATCTTTCGTCAGCGCCCATCCGGGTGGACAAGGCGCTCCGAACCCCTCCTGAACGTGCTCACCAAGGTCCAGCGTCCGGAATGGGGACTTTCCGAAGTTTCTCAGTGACTCTCCGTCACCTTCTCGATACTGTCTCGTTGGACCATGTGGACAGGTAGTGCCATTTCACGGGCAGAGAGTTCGGGAGGTTCCCATGGCGGATGTGTCTCGTTTGCCTGCGCCGCGTGCCGAGGATTGGGATTGGCAGATTCAGGGCGCGTGCCGCGGCCTGAATTCGGCGACCTTCTTCCACCCGGAGAACGAGCGCGGCCCGTCCCGAGCCCGCCGCGAGCGCGCCGCCAAGCAGGTGTGCGCCTCGTGCCCCGTCACCCAGGCCTGCCTGAACTGGGCGCTGCGCACCCGTGAGCCGTACGGCGTCTGGGGTGGCAAGTCGACGGAAGAGCGCGTGCAACTCATCCGGACCCGAGCCAGCTAGCGGCGCTCGAGCCAACGGGCGCCGGCAGAACCAGCGGCGCTGTGAACTCGGGCCACCTGGCAGCGAGCACTGCTGGAGTGGCCCGAAACGAAACTCCCCCTCGGATTGCGGACGATCCGAGGGGGAGTTCCCTATTTCTGCTTGTTGCTCAGCCGTACTGGCGAACCAGCCGAACTAGTGGCTGTGCCCGTGACCGCCGTGGCTGTGGCCATGCTCCTCGGGCGCTGACTCGGCCGGCTTCTCGACGATGGCCGACTCGGTGGACAGCACCAGCGACGCGACCGAGGCGGCGTTGGCCAGCGCGGCCTTCGTCACCTTGACCGGGTCGACGACACCGGCGTCGAGCAGGTTCTCGTAGTTGCCGGTCGCGGCGTTGAGGCCCGCGTTGGTGCCGAGCGTCTTGGCCGCCTCACGCACCTTGCTGACCACCACGTAGCCCTCGAGACCGGCATTGTTGGCGATCCAGCGCAGCGGCTCGACGAGCGCCTCGCGGACGATGCTCACGCCGGTGGCCTCGTCGCCCTCGAGCGACAGACCGTCCAGTGCGGACGAGGCGTGCACGAGTGCGGCCCCACCGCCGGCGATGATGCCCTGCTCCACCGCGGCGCGGGTCGCGGCGATCGCGTCCTCGATGCGGTGCTTCTTCTCTTTGAGCTCGACCTCGGTGGCCGCGCCGACCTTGATGACGCCGACACCGCCGGCCAGCTTCGCGAGCCGCTCCTGCAGCTTCTCGCGGTCCCAGTCGGAGTCGGTCGTGTCGATCTCGGCCTTGATCTGGGCGATCCGGCCCTCGATCTCGTCCTGCTTGCCACCACCGTGGGTGATGGTCGTCAGGTCCTTGGTGACCACGATGCGACCCGCGGTCCCGAGGTCCTCGATCCCGATCTGGTCGAGCTTGAGGCCCACCTCGGGCGAGATGACCTGGGCGCCGGTGACGATGGCGAGGTCCTGCAGGAACGCCTTGCGGCGGTCACCGAAGAACGGCGCCTTGACGGCGACCACCGAGAAGGTCTTGCGGATGGCGTTGACGACCAGGGTCGACAGCGCCTCGCCGTCGACGTCCTCAGCGAGGATGACCAGCGGCTTGGACGCCTGGATGACCTTCTCGAGGATCGGCAGCAGGTCCGCGATGGACGAGATCTTCTGGGTGGTGATCAGCAGGTACGGGTCGTCGAAGGATGCCAGCTGCGACTCGGGGTCGGTCACGAAGTAGGGCGAGATATAGCCCTTGTCGAACTGCATGCCCTCGGTGAACTCGAGCTCGGTGGCGAGGGTGTTCGACTCCTCGACGGTGATGACACCGTCCTTGCCGACCTTCGTCATCGCCTCTCCGATCAGGGCGCCGATCTGGGCGTCCTGCGCGGAGATGGTGCCGACGTGCGCGATGCCCTGCTCGCCCTCGACCGGGGTCGCGGCGGCATCCAGCGCGTCACACACGGCCTGGACGGCGGCGTCGATACCGCGCTTGACGCCGCCGGGGTTCGCGCCGGCGGCGATGTTGCGCATACCACTCTTGACCAGCGCCTGCGCCAGCACGGTGGCCGTGGTGGTGCCGTCACCGGCGACGTCGTTGGTCTTCGTCGCGACGGACTTGACCAGCTGGGCGCCGAGGTTCTCGAACGGGTCGGTCAGCTCGATCTCACGGGCGATGGTGACACCGTCGTTGGTGATCAGCGGTGCGCCGAAGGACTTGTCGAGCACCACGTTGCGACCCTTCGGGCCCAAGGTGACCTTGACAGTGTCAGCAAGCTTGTCGACGCCACGCTCGAGCGCGCGCCGGGCGTCCTCGTTGAAGCTGAGGAGCTTCGCCATGGATGGTTCCTTTCTGATTGCTAGCCGCGGTGGACCGGCACGGGCTCGATCGCCGGAGCGGTCGGGAACCCGTGCAGATCCCTGAACCGAGAACGCCCCGGGGCGCAGTGCGCTCCGGGGCCTTCTCGAAGTAAGCCTTCGTTCTGGCGGAAGTCGTCGCCCGAATTACTTGACGATGACCGCGAGGACGTCGCGCGCCGAAAGAACCAGATACTCCTGGCCGGCGTACTTGACCTCGGTGCCGCCGTACTTGGAGTACAGAACGACGTCGCCCTCGGACACGTCGACGGGGACGCGGTTGCCCTTGTCGTCGATCCGGCCCGGGCCGACGGCGAGGACGGTGCCCTCTTGCGGCTTCTCTTTGGCGGTGTCAGGGATGACGATGCCGGACGCGGTGGTGGTCTCGGCTTCCAGCGCCTGGACCACGATGCGGTCCTCAAGCGGCTTGATGTTGACCTTGGTGGCGGTCACGAGCAGCTCCCCTCCTTGGGGTCGATCTGGATCATGCGGAATGGAAATGTCTGGCGATCCGGCGCTGGCTGCCGTCGCGGGGGTCAGCCTTGCCTTGACTAGCACTCTAGCTCCGAGAGTGCCAACGCTCAACACCGGGCGGGTGCCAACTCGGCCGAAGGCGTGCGGCCAGGAGCTCGTGCGTGGCGTGGGCGACACTGGGGGCGTGCTTCCGAACTTCCTGTCGACCGCCGCCGGACGGGGCGAGCTGTGGCGGGCGATCGAGCTGGCGGAGTCCCTGGGCGAGCTGGACCCGATTCGGCGGGCTGCGGCACTGCGGCGCTCGCTCGATCCGGGGCTCGCCACGGTCGCGCTCGCCCAGGCGGCACTCCGCGCCCGGGCCCGGGCGAAGTTCGGCGCGCTGGCCGGCTTACTGCTGTTCACCCCGGACGGCTTGGAGCAGGCCACCCGGGTCGAGATCGCCGACCACCGCGCCGCCCGGTACGCCGGCGCCGGACTGAGTTCCGTGCTCGACCTGTGCTGCGGGATCGGCGCGGACGTGCTGGCCTTCCAGCGAGCCGGGCTCGCCGTCACCGGCGTGGAGCGTGACCCGGGCACGGCCGCGATCGCCGCCGCGAACGCCGACGCGCCGATCGTGACCAGCAACGCCGAGGACGCGGACTGGCGGGCGGCCGAATCGGTGTTCCTCGATCCGGCTCGGCGCACCGACCGCGGCCGGACCTTCGACCCCAGGGCGTACTCGCCCAGCTTCGACTTCGTCCTGGACGTCCTCACCAGCGGCGGATACGCGGCCGCCAAGCTCGCCCCGGGCCTCGATCACCGCCTGATCCCGGCCGGGGTGGAGGCCGAGTGGGTGTCCTTCGCCGGCGGCGTGAAAGAGGCGGTGCTGTGGTCAGCCGCCTTCAGAGCGGCGACCGCACGGGACGTCTCTTACCGGGCAACGGTCTTGCCCTCGGGCGAGCACCTGACCGACGCGGACCCGTCCTCGCCCGCGATCGGACCGGTCGGTGCATACCTGTACGAGCCGGACGGCGCCGTCATCCGGGCGGGTCTGGTGCAGCAGGTTTCCGCGTTGCTGCCCGGCGGCCGGCGGATCGACGAGCACCTGGCCTACCTGAGCGCCGACGCTCCCGTGAGCACAGCCTTGGCCCGGGGTTACCGGGTGCTCGACGTCCTGCCGTACTCGGTAAAGCCGTTGCGCGCGGAGTTGAGGCGCCGCCAGGTGGGCATCGTCGAGATCAAGAAGCGCGGGGTGGACATCGACCCGGCCGCCCTGCGACGCGAGCTGAAACCACAGGGACCCAACTCGATCACGGTGCTGCTGGCCCGGGTGGGCGAAAGCCGGCTGGCCGTGCTGGCCGAGCCTGTACAGGGCTGAAGCTCAGTCCGAGCCGAGTGGACTGTCCACGACGGGGTGGACCGTGACGGCACAGGCCCCGAGCGAGACCGGAACGGGGGGCAGCACCGTTCCGTTCGGCAGTGACACGGCCAGGTGATCGGTCGAGGCGCACTGCGAGCTGCCCGTCCACTCGCCGAGTTCCACGATCGCGGCGGCGGTGCTGCCCGGCGCCAGCACCACAATGGGCGGTACCACCCCGTTCCGGACGCCACCGCCGACCCCGCTGAGCATGGTGTCGGTCGGCGGGCCGACGGCTCGGGAGCCCACCAACGACCTGACCGCCGGATAGCCCTCCATGGCGCACGCCAGATAGCTGCGGTTGGTGAACTGCAGCAGGGCATGCGCCGACACGACGGTGCCCGACGTCGTCCGAATCTCGGCACTGGTGCTGCCTGTCGTGGTCAGGTCCTTGCCGGTGCAGGCCCGGGCGATCAGCTTGGAGGTGACCCGGTACCCCGGACCACTGTTGAGGGTGTAGGTGCGCTGGACAACATCACCCATGTCGACACCGGAGACGTTCGCGCTCCGGATGAGCACCGCGCCGCCCTCGATGGTGAGAAAGTCGACATGCTGGTTCAGTCCAAGCGGCAGCAGTGTCTGCACGTAGGCCAGGAATGATCCGGTGCGCCTGAACTCCTGCACCTCACTGGCCAGGCGCTGGCCGCTGGGGCCGGTACACCGGAACTCATAGAACCGCAGGCCGTTGCTTCCCGGGGTCGCTGGATCCGCCGCCCACGCTCCGATGCCGCGCCTGCCACCGCCGATCGAGGAGCAGTCCAGGTCCTTCGGGAACGGCGGCGTCGGCCCAGCCGGCGGAGCCGGACTGCCGTTGCCTGACACCTGTGGCCGTGCTGGCTCCGTTCCGCCTGCTGCCTTGGGGCCCATCGCCGGACCGGTCCGGCTGCCTTCGTCAGCTGAGTTGCTTCCGGTGGAGTTCTTCTGGGCAGAGTTCTTCTCGGCAGAGCCGCCGGCGTTACTGCTCGTCGCCGAGCTGGACTGGCCCGACTGCCCGAGCCGGGCCAGCGCGCCGACGCCGATCACCAGCAGCGCGACGGTGACCGCAGCAACCAGGAATCCGGACGGCGGCCAGCGCAACCAGCCAGGAAGGCCGGCGCGAACGCGCGCGGCAGGCCGGTCGCCTGCCCCGGTCGGGTCGCCTAGCCCAGGCCGGTCGCTTAGCCGAGGCTGGTGGCTCGCTCCGGCGCCGACCGTGTCGGCAAGGACTCGCCGCATCGTCTCGGTCGGCTCCGGGGCGTCGAGGGACCGCGCGAGCAGCACCGAACGCAGCTCGTCGGGCAGCGTCTTCTTGCTCATGTCACGTTCCTCAGATAATGCGAGCCGGTCGCGTCGTCGGCGAAGCTGCCGGTGCCGCGCAGGGCGGCCAGCGCCCGGCTGATCAGGCTGCGCACCGTTCCCACCCGACAGTCCAGAACCCCGGCCACCTCGTCGTCGGGCAGGTCGTGAAAGAACCGCAGCACGATCGCGGCCCGCTGGCGCTCGGACAGGGCGCCCAACTCACGCCACATCGCCATCCGCTCGTCCACCTCGGCCGCCTCGTCCCGATGGCCCGGCTGCTCGGCATAGAGGGCGAACGACTCGTCGAAGCGCACCTCCGTCGAGGACATCCGGCGCTGCCCCGCCAGAAACCGGTTGACCACCGCCTTGCGGACGTACGCCAGCTGATACTGAGCCGCCTCGACCTGTGCCCAGCGCGGATAGAGCCAGACCAGGGTGTCCTGCACGACCTCTTCGGCCTCGACGGCATTGCGGGTGAGCAGGTACGCGGTGCGCAGCAGGGCATCGGTGTGCTCGCCGACGAACGCGCTGAAGCGCTCGTCCGAGCTCCCCTCGATGCCGGTCACAGCTACTAGACGTCGCGGGTCGACTCAAACATTGCGCGCGGACTCGAAGTCCCAGGCATGCGCCGGCCGGGCGACCAGCTCCCCCGGCACGTCCGCCAACTGGTGCGCGGCCGAACCGGTCGGGTCGATCACCACCAGCCGGGGCTCACCGCTGGCGCTGCGGTACACCTGAGCCGTCTCGTCGACCCGTGCCAACACCCAGTTCCGCAACTCGTCGAGCCGGCCCGGGGCGGCGCGGACCTCCCACATGGTCACCGGCATCAGACCAGCACCTCGGCGATCGGCATGGCGGAGTCGGCGGGGATGTCGAGTTCGGACGGGGTGGCGCCGGCGGCGACAAGCTGGGCCCCCAGCGCCGCCACCATGGCCCCGTTGTCGGTACAGAGCCCCGGCCGGGGAACCCGCAGCCGGATGCCGGCCTGCTCGCAGCGCTGCCGGGCGAGTTCGCGCAGCCGGGAGTTCGCGGCCACCCCGCCGCCGAGCAGCAGGTAGTCGATGCCGGCCTCCCTCGCCGCCCGGATCGCCTTGCTCGTCAGGACGTCGACGACCGCCTCCTGGAACGAGGCCGCGACATCGGCGACCGGTACCGGCTCGCCGGCCCGCTCCCGAGCCTCCACCCAGCGGGCGACGGCCGTCTTCAGGCCCGAGAACGAGAAGGCGAACGCCGGGTCGCGGGAACCGGTCAGGCCCCGGGGGAACGCGATGGCCGCCGGGTCGCCCTCGCGAGCGGCCCGGTCGATCAGCGGCCCACCGGGAAAGCCCAAGCCCAGCAGCCGGGCAACCTTGTCGAACGCCTCGCCGGCCGCGTCGTCCAGTGTCGCCCCGAGCTCGGTCAGCTCCAGGCCGCCGACCCGGGGGACGCGCAGGATCGAGGAGTGCCCGCCCGAGACGAGCAGCGCGATACACGCCTCGTCCAGCGGACCGTGCTCGAGCAGGTCCACTGCGACATGGGCGGACAGGTGGTTCACCCCGTACAGCGGCTTGCCGAGCGCCAGCGAGTACGCCTTGGCCGCCGCGACGCCGACCAGCAGCGCTCCGGCCAGGCCCGGCCCGGCGGTCACCGCGATGGCGTCGACATCGGCCAGCGCGACTCCGGCGTCGGCGCACGCCCGGTGCACCGTCGGCACCATCGCCTGCAGGTGCGCGCGGCTGGCCACCTCCGGCACCACGCCACCGAAGCGGGCGTGCTCCTCGACGCTGGAGGCCACCGCGTCGGCCAGCAGTTCGGTGCCCCGCACGATGCCGACGCCGGTCTCGTCACAGGACGTCTCGATGCCGAGCACGAGGGGCTGGTCGCTAGATCGCATAGCGCATCGTCACCGCATCCACCCGGCCCCGGTCGTAGTAGCCCCGGCGGCGTCCCAGGTTCGCAAAGCCCTCCGCTTCGTACAGCTTGCGGGCGGCCAGGTTGTCCTCACGGACCTCCAGCAGCACCTCGGACGCGCCGCGCCGACGAGCCTCGGCGATCAGCGCCCGCACCAGCGCCCGTCCCAGACCGTGTCGCCGGGCGGCGGCCAGCACGCCGACGGTCAGGATCTGCGCCGTCTCGCCGATGGTCATCAGCCCGCCGCTGCCGAGCAGCACGCCGTCGGCGTTCTCGGCGACCAGGTAATAGCGCAGCTCGGTGTCGGCCAGCTCATCGAGGTAACTCTCCCGTGACCATGCCTCGCTGCCGAACATTGCCTGCTCGTGGGGCAGCAGGACATCCAGGTCGGCGGCGCGCATCGGGCGCAGCCTCGGCAGCGGCAGCTGAGCGGAGTTGGGCGCTGTCACGCGGTCACCTGCTTGCGCTCACCGGGCGCGACCGCGTCGGGGCGCCGCAAATACAGCGGGGTCAGCGGCTCCCCCGGTGCCCGGTTCAGCACCCGCTCGGCGGCCACCGCGGCGAGCCCCGCCACCGGTGGGTAGTCCTCCTCCAGCAGGGGCAGGCCCAGCAGCGGCAGGCCCAGGACGTCGGAGTAGAGCCGGGCACCGGCGCCGGCCATCGCGGCCGCTTCCGTGCTGAGCTCGGCGGGCTTGGTCACCTCGGGTCCGGCGGTTCGTATCCCGTGCCGGTAGCGCGCCCAGTACACCTCTTTGCGGCGGGCGTCACCGGCCACGAGCAGGTCCGCGCAGTCCGCGTGGACGGCCGCGATCGCGTCGAGCGAGCACACCCCGTACGTCGGCAGCCCCGTCGCGTCCCCGATGGCCGCCGCGGTGACCAGGCCGACGCGCAGGCCGGTGAACGGCCCCGGACCGGTGCCGGCGACGACGGCGGCCAGGTCTGGAAACCGCACGCCCGCCTCGGCCAGACTGGCCTGGATGGACGGGGCCAGCCGCTCCCCGTGTGCCCGGGCATCGATGATGACCTGCTGTGCCAGCACCCTCGGAGCAACCCCGGACGCGACCTCGGCGACGCCCGCGGTCACCGCGGCCGACGACGTGTCGATCACCAGAGCCAGCACGCGCGCCAGCCTAATCGCAGCTACAGCCGCGTCAGGCGCGTGGCCCAGTCCCCGCCGACCGGCACCAGGTCGACCTCGCGCACCTCGGAGTCCGGCAGCCGGCTGAGCTTGACCTCCAGCCGAGCGTCGGCGAGTTGCTCCACCAGTCCCGCGCCCCACTCCACCACGGTCACCGAGTCAGCAACGGCCACGTCGAGGTCCATGTCGTCCACCTCGTCCAGCGAGCCCAGCCGGTAGGCGTCCACGTGCACCAGCGGTATCCGGCCGCCGGGATGCACCCGCGCGATCACGAACGTCGGCGAGACCACCCGGCCGCGCACAGCCAGCCCCGCGCCGATGCCCTGGGTCAGCGCGGTCTTGCCCGCGCCCAGCGGACCGGTCAGCACCAGCAGGTCACCCGGACGCAGCAGCTCCGCCAGCCGTCGCCCGAACTCGTGCGTCTCGTCCGGGGTCCGCAGCAGGACCATCAGCGAGTCCGTGCCGAACCGACCGGAGAGGCGGCGCCGTCCAGTGCGGAGTGGACGACGGCGATCAGCGGCTTGTTCACCAGGTCCGGGTGCTCCAGCACCAGCAGGTGCCCGGAGTCGGCGGCCACGATGAGGGTGGCCCCGGGCAGCGCCCGGGCAATCTGCTCGGAGTGCGTCAGCGGGGTCAGGGCGTCGTGGTCCGAGCCGATGACCAGCACCGGGCAGTGCCGCAGGTTGCGCAGCCCCAGCCGGCCGTCGTGGGCCATCAGGGTGGGATAGAAGTCGGCGACGACGGTGACCGGCGTGGCCGCGATCAGGTTGGTGCTGTAGGTCACCACGGCGGGGTCCACATCGGGCGAGGCGAAGCTCAGCCGCTTGGTCATCAGCCACGCCAGGTCCTTGCCGAGCTCCCGGCCGCGCTCCACCAGCGCGGCGCTCTTGGCCGCGCGCCGGAGCACCACCGGCAGCACCGGCCCACGCAGCCGCGCGAGCGCGTTGGGCAGCCCCAGGGTGATCGTCTTCAGCTCACCGGACGAGGTGTTGATCAGCACCACCGACCGGACGCGAGCCGGATCGCCAGTAGGGCCGATGTCGTCGCTAGTGCGGGTAGTGCCGCTGAACAGCTCGGGATGCTGGTCGGCCAACGCCATCACGGTCATGCCACCCATGGAATGGCCCACCAGCACCACCGGCCCGGTCGGCACCCGCTGGTCCAGCACGCTGTACAGGTCACGGCCGGTCTGCTCGAGAGTGCATCCGGCGGACGACGAGTGCGCGGACCGGCCGTGTGAGCGCTGGTCGTAGAACACCATGCGGACGCCGTCGCCGAACTCCTCCCGCAGCGCCAGTCGCTGGAAGTGGAACGTGCCCAGGCTCAGCGCGAAGCCGTGCACGAACACCACCGTCAGTCCCGCGTCGAGGGGCCCAACCTCTTCGTGGTGCAGGTCGACGCCGTCCTCGGTGTGCACGATCCCCTGGCGGTCGATCGGCAGCGCACCGAAGTCGGCCGCGGACTTCGGGGTGACCTGCGCCCGGTCCCGGTCGACCGAGCGGCGCTGCTGCGCCAGTCCCGCGGCAGCGACGGCGGTGAGCAGGCCGACCGATCCGCCGACCAGGGCCTCGACCTTGCGGACGCGCATCAGGACGATCCCGCCGCTGGGCCGGCCGACGCTGAATCGGCCGTCCGGGACGGGTCAGCGGGAACGTACGTACGGGGTACCCGGGCGCCGATGCGGGTGATGATCTCGTAGTGGATGGTGTCCAGGACGTCGGCCCAGTCCTGCGCGGTCGGCTCCCCGCCGGTTCCCGGACCGAACAGCACAACGGTGTCGCCCTCGCTGGCCCGGGCGTCCCCGAGATCAACCACGAACTGGTCCATGCAGACCCGCCCACTGACCGTGTAGCGCCGTCCGTTGATGGCCACCGGTCCCACGTTCGTCGCCGCGCGCGGCACTCCGTCGGCGTAGCCCAGCGGCACCAGCGCCAGGGTGCTGGCGGCCGCGGTCCGGTACTGGTGGCCGTAGCTGACGCCCTGGTCCGGGCCGACGCGCTTGACGTTGGCGAGGGTGCTGCGCAGGGTCATCGCCGGCACCAGTCCGAAGTCGCCCTGGGACGGCACCGGCGACAGCCCGTACACCGCGACCCCCGGCCGCACCAGGTCGAAGTGCGACGCCGGCAGGGTCACGGTCGCCGCGGAGTTGGCCAGATGCCGGACCTCGGGGACCACGCCGAGCCGCCGGGCCACGTCCACGGCCTCGGTGAAGCGCTCCACCTGGCTGGCGGTCGTCGGATGCCCCGGCGAGTCGGCGTACACGAAGTGGCTCCAGATCCCGGTGGTCTCGACGACTCCGGTAGCGGCGGCCTTGGCGGTGGCGGTCACGAGCCCCGGCCACTCCTGCGCGGTCACCCCGTTGCGGGCCAGGCCGGTGTCGATCTTCAGGTGCACCCGGGCGGCGCGGCCGAGTTCCGCGGCGGTGGCCACCACCAGGTCCAACTGCTGTTGGGAGGACACCGAGATATCGACGTCGGACGCCAGCGCCGCACGCAGGGCGGCGGTCTCCACCGGTGTCCAGAGCCAGGCGAGCACCCGCTCGGTGACACCGGCCCGGCGCAGTGCGACCGCCTCATCCAGCATCGCCACCCCCAACCAGGTCGCGCCACCGGCCAGCGCGGCCCGTGCGGAGGGCACCAGGCCGTGGCCGTAACCGTCCGCCTTGACCACGGCCATCAGCTCTGCCGGGGTGCGGCCCTTGAGGGTCGCGACGTTGGCGGTGATGGCGGCAAGGTCGATGACGGCCTCTGAACGGAGCATGCCGCCAGTCTCTCAAACGTCACGCCGGACGAGGCGCAGGCTGCTCAGCCGGACGGCCCTCAGGCGGCTCAGCGGCGCGGGGCGCAAGTGGCTGGGGCGTTCGGGCGGCTCAGGTGGTCAGCGCGGCGATCTCCGCGCGCAGGGCAGGCAGCAGGTCACTGGCCACCACCGGTCCGTCCCGCGCGGCGCGTGCCCCAGCGGCCCCGTGCAGGTACGCGGCCGTCGCGGCTGCCAGTCCCGGTTGGATGCCTGCGGCCAGCAGCGAACCGGTCAGCCCCGCGAGCACGTCGCCGGAGCCGGCCGTCGCCAGGGCGGCGGTTCCGGTCGGGTTGAGGTAGCAGTGGCCGTCCGGCTCGGCGACGACGGTGGCGTAGCCCTTGAGCAGCACCACCGCTCCGGACTCGGCAGCGGCCCGGCGCGCGGCGGCGATCCGGTCGGTGCCGACCGGGCCGAACAGGCGCTCGAACTCGCGATCGTGCGGGGTCAGCACGGTGGCTGCGCCCCGGTCGCTGAGCAACTGCCGGCGCTCCACCAGCAGGTTCAGCCCGTCCGCGTCGACCACGGCGGGGACGTCCGAGCCGAGCACGCCCCGCAGGGACTCCACCGCGTCGGACGTGCTGCCCAGCCCGGGACCGAGCACCCAGGCCTGCACCCGGCCGGCCTCGGCCACCGTCTCGGTCACCAGTACCTCGGGCCACCGCCGGACCACCTCGTGCGCGGCGTGCCCGGCGTAGCGGACCGCCCCTACCCCGCCGAGCCGGGCGGACCCCACGCACAGCTGCGCGGCACCGGGATAGGCCTGCGAACCGGCCGCGACTCCGACGACGCCGCGGGTGTACTTGTCGTCGTCCGGCCCCGGTTCCAGCAGGGCGGCGGCAATCTCGTCCTCATCCAGGCGCCGGATCATCGGCTGGGCCAGCTCAGTGAGCCCGGCCAGCTCGGCGTGAAGACCCAGGTCCACCACGAGCAGCCGGCCGGCGTGCAGCCGCCCGTCCCCCACCAGCAGGCCGGGCTTGAGCGCGCCCATGCACACCGTGACGTCGGCCCGCACCGCCAGGCCGGCGACCGCGCCGGTGTCCGGATCGACTCCGGACGGAAGGTCGATCGCCAGTACCGGCGCCGATGAATCCAAGGCGTGCCGTACCAGCGGCACGAGCGCGCCCCGTAGCGGCCCGCTCGCGCCGATGCCCAGCAGCCCGTCGACGATCAGGTCCGCGTCGCCCGCCCGCTCCAGGGGAATGAGCCGGCCACCGGCCCGGCGCAGCGCGGCCAGCCCCGGCCCGTCGACGCGGGCAGGATCAGCCGCGACCGCCTGCACCGCGATCCCCCGCCGGGCCAGCTGGGCCCCGGCGTACAGCGCGTCCGCGCCGTTGTCGCCCGAGCCGACGAGCAGCAGCACCCGCGCGCCGTAACCGAAGCCGAGCATCGCCCGCGCCTGGACGGCTATCGCACGTGCCGCCCGGGCCATCAGCGAGCCCTCGGGCAGGCAGGCCCGTACCCGGTCCTCGGCCGCCCGGATCTCGGCCACCGGCCACACCCCTGCCATGCCGGTCAGCCCTCCGCGATGACGACGGCGGAGGCGATCCCGCCGTCATGTGACAGTGAGACGTGCCAGTTCCGGACGCCCTGCTTGTCCGCTTGGGCCGCGACGGTTCCCTGCACGCTCAGGTTCGGCCGGCCGTGGGCGTCGACCACGATCTCGGCGTCGTGCCAGGCCATCCCACCGGGTGAGCCGAGCGCCTTGGCCGCGGCCTCCTTCGCGGCGAACCGGGCCGCCAGCGACTCGGCGGAGCGGGGCAGTCCCGCCTCGGTGACCCGCTCGGCCGCCGTGAACAGCCGGGCGATCAGCTTGCCGGTGCGCTCCGAGGCAGCCTCGAACCGGGCGATCGGCACCACGTCGATGCCCACTCCGATGATCACGCGGGTGCGGACATGCGCACCGGCGACGGCTCGCCGGGATGCGTCGTGGTCGGGGTGCCGGGCGAGCCGATGGCCCCCGGCGGGGCGTAGTCGGACAGGTGCCCGGGAAAGATCGACGCCGTCGGGTCCAGGTAGGCGAAGGCATTGTTGACGGCCGTGGCCACCTCGCCGAAGCCGGTGGCGATCAGCCGTACCTTGCCCTCGTACTCGCAGATGTCACCGGCGGCATAGAGACCGGGCACTGAGGAGGCCATGGTCGTCGAGACGACGATGTGGCGTTTCTGCTCGATGTGCAGCCCCCACTCCAGAAGCGGGCCGAGATTGGCGATGAAGCCCAGCGCTGCCACCAACCGATCACACGGCAGCGACTCGACCTTCCCCGCGACGCTGACGTCGACACCGGTCACCGGGTCCCCGACCACCGCACGTATCTGGGCGTCGGCCACGATCCGTACCGAGGATGCCTGCATCACCTCGACCGAGTGCGGGTGCGCCCGGAAGGACGCCCGCCGGTGCACCACCGCGACCGACTTGGCGATGGGCTCGAGCAGCAGCGCCCAGTCCACCGCGGAGTCGCCACCGCCGACGATGACGACGTCCAGGCCGCGGTACTCCTGGGGATCGGGAACGAAGTGCACGACGCCATGGCCCAGCAACTCCTCGCCGGTGGGCAGCGGCCGTGGGGTGAAGGTGCCGATGCCGCCGGTGACGATCACGGCGCGGGCGTGCACCCGGGCACCGGCCGACGTGGTCACCACGAACCCGTCGCCGCGCTCCAGCCCGACGGCCTGCTGGCCGAGCAGATAGGCCGGCGAGAACGGCGCCGCCTGGGCGATCAGGTTCTCGACCAGCTCCCGGCCGCGGATGGCGGGAAAGCCGGCGACGTCGAAGATCGCCTTCTCGGGGTACATCGCGGTGATCTGGCCGCCCGGTTCGGGCAGCGAGTCGAGCACCGCCGTGGACAGGCCCCGGACGCCGGCATAGTAGGCACCGAACAGCCCCACCGGCCCGGCGCCGACGATCAATACATCGACCGAGGTCTGAACGGTGGTCTCGCTTCCGCTGGTTGCACTCACGCGGTGAACCTATTCGACGGTGACCGACTTGGCGAGGTTGCGGGGCTTGTCGACATCGAAACCGCGCGCCTGGGCGATCTCGGCGGCCAGCACCTGCATCGGGATGGTCGTGAGCAGCGGGGACAGCAGCGTCGGCACCACGGGCAGTTCGATCAGGTGCGCGGCGTGCTTGGCGGCCCGCTCGTCACCGACCTCGGCGATAACGATGGTCCGGGCACCGCGGGCGGAGATCTCGGCGATGTTGGACAGCATCTTGGAGTGCAGCACCGGCCGCCCCCCCGGCGAGGGCATCACCACGACGACCGGCAGGCCAGGCTCGATCAGCGCGATCGGCCCGTGTTTGAGCTCGCCGGCCGGAAAGCCCTCGGCATGCATGTACGCCAGTTCCTTCAGCTTGAGCGCGCCCTCCAGAGCGACCGGGTAGCCGACGTGGCGGCCCAGGAACAGGATCGCCTTGGCATCGGCGATCTCGCGGGCCAGCGTCCGGACCTGATCCACAACCCCGAGCGCCTCGGTGATCAGGGCCGGCATGGCTTCCAGCATCTGGTACTCGGCGGCGATCTCGTCACCGAACTTGGTGCCCCGGGCCTGTGCGAGCGCCAGCGCGACGATCAGCACCGCCGCCACCTGGGCGGTGAAGGTCTTGGTCGCGGCGACCCCGATCTCGGGGCCGGCGTGGGTGTACAGAACGGCGTCGGACTCGCGCGGGATCTGGGCGCCGTTGGTGTTGCAGATGGCCAGCACGGTGGCCTTCTGGTCCTTGGCGTGCCGCACCGCCTCCAGGGTGTCGGCCGTCTCGCCGGACTGGCTGATGGCCACCACGAGCGTCTGCCGGTCCAGCACCGGGTCCCGGTAGCGGAACTCCGAGGCCATCTCGACCTCGACCGGGATGCGGGTCCAGTGCTCGATGGCGTGCTTGGCGATCAGCCCGGCGTGATAGGCCGTACCGCAGGCGACGACGAACACCTTGTCGATCTCACGCAGGATGGAGGCGTCCAGGCGCTGCTCGTCCAGGACGATCTGGCCATCGAGGAAGTGCCCCATCAACGTCGCCTGGACGGCACTCGGCTGCTCGTCGATCTCTTTGAGCATGAAGTAGTCGTAGCCGCCCTTCTCGGCGGCGGTCAGGTCCCAGTCGATGGTGAAGCGGACGCCGTCCACCGGCGTGCCGTCGAAGTCGAGAATCCGATAGCCGTCGGCGGAGATCTCGACGATCTGGTCCTGGCCGAGCTCGACGGCCTGGTTCGTGTACTCGATGAACGCGGCCACGTCCGAGCCGAGGAAGTTCTCGCGGTTCCCGACACCGAGCACCAGCGGCGAGTTGCGGCGTGCGCCGACGACCGTGTCCGGGTGCTCGCGGTCGAGGACGACGAGGGTGAAGGCGCCCTCCAGCTTGCGGCAGACCAGCCGGACGGCTTCGGCAAGATCGGTGGCGCCCGCAGCCAGCTCGGCCGCCACCAGGTGCGCGACCGTCTCACTGTCGGTCTCGGACCGGAACTCGACGCCCGCGTTCTCCAGGGCGGTCCGCAGTTCGCTGAAGTTCTCGATGATCCCGTTGTGGACGACCGCGATCCGCTGCGCCTCGTCCAGGTGCGGGTGGGCGTTCTGGTCGTTCGGCGCGCCGTGCGTTGCCCAGCGGGTGTGCCCGATACCGGTACGGCCGGAGATGTCGCGAATCGCCAATTCGGTATCGAGATTCTCGATACGGCCGGCCTTCTTGGCGACCTGCAGCTGGCCGCCGGCACTCACGACGGCCACTCCCGAGGAGTCGTAGCCGCGGTATTCCAGCCTGCGCAGGCCCTGCACCACGACGTCCAGGGCAGCCCGGGGTCCTACGTATCCAACGATGCCGCACATAGCCGTAGAGCCTACGTGAGCGGCGCCCCGCAGGCGGGTTAGCCGCTGGCCGCGGTACCTGTCGGGTTCGGCGTCCCCAGCTGCATGGACGCCGAACCGGCGGGTGCCGATTCGGTCGGTGCGGTGTCGGACGTCGAGGGGCTGGCTGAAGCCGAGGGTAGGTCCGACGGCGCTGACGACGAACTGTCGGACGCGGACGGAGACGCACTCGGCGTGGCGCTCGGAGTGTCGGACGGCGTGTTCGACGTGCCGGGCCGCGTACTGGACGTGCCGGTGCTGGACGTGCCGGTGCTGGACGGTGAGGCAGGTGCGCTGGGCTGCTTGGCCTTGCTGGTGTGGCCGCCGACGAGGCTGACGCCGGAGCCCTGCTTGTCGGTCACCGTGGCCGAGACCGGCCGCCCGGACAGCAACTCGAAGCTGGTGATGAGACCCAGGGTGAGGACGAACAGCGCCGCGGCAGCGATGCCCAGTTGTTTGGGCTTGAGCGTGCAGAACCGCCGCCAGGACCGTGCCACGGAACCGTTCTCGGCAGGAACGGCCGCGGACTCGGTACCCGCTGCCTGTTCGGCGTCAGCGGCCGTTGCCCCGCCCTTGACGTCGAAGCGCTTGACGACGGCCAGGTCCAGCGTGCTGCGCACCCGCTCCTGCGCGCGCTTGAGGGAGTAGGAGTAGACGGCGCTGCCGACGACGCTGACGAGGCTGCCCAGGGCCGCCCCGATGACGGTTCCGGCGACGCCGAACACCGAGGCCGCCACCGACGAGCTGACCGCGGCGAGCACGCTGGCCACAAGTTGGGTGACCGACAGCGACAGTCCCTCGGACTGCTTGCTCCCGATCTCCTCAGTCTCTGCCATCAGCCTTCTGTCATCAGCCTTCTGTCATCAGTTTCTGTCATCACGTCTGTCATCACGTCGTCCAACGGGGGCGCGCGGGAGCCCGTTCGGGCACGGCTGAGTGTCGGATACCCAAATCCGATACCTATCCGAACCTAACAAGAGGGGTACGGCACAGGTGAACAATCAGCGGCTAGGCCGAGCGCACCACATCGGCGACCCGGTGCGCGATGGCATCGGCCCGATCCTGGGTGGCCGCCTCGACCATGACCCGGATCAGCTGCTCGGTTCCGGACGGACGCAGCAGGATCCGCCCCTCGTCGCCCAGTTCGGCGCTCGCCTCCGCCACGGCCCGCTGGACGGCGGCAGAGGAAGAGACCGACGCACGGTCGGCGACCCGGACATTCACCATCACCTGCGGCAAGCGCTGGACGACAGTGGCGAGCTCGGCGAGCGAGCGTCCCTCCGCGGCCATGCACGCCATCAACCGTAGTGCGGTCAGCAGGCCGTCGCCGGTGGTGGCCGCGTCGGTGAAGATCACATGGCCCGACTGCTCGCCACCGAGGCTGAGTCCCTTGCCGGTGAGCGCCTCGAGCACGTACCGGTCACCGACCGCGGTGGTCAGCACGTCGATGCCGGCGTCGCGCATCGCGTGGTGGAAGCCGAGGTTGCTCATGACGGTCGCGACCACGGTGTCCTCGGCGAGCAGCGACTGCTCCTTGAGGGCCTTGGCGCAGATCGCCAGGATCTGGTCGCCGTCGACCACCGCACCGGTCGCATCGACGGCCAGGCACCGGTCGGCGTCGCCGTCCAGGGCGACCCCCAGGTCGGCGGAGTGGCTGAGAACAGCCGTGGCCAGCGCCTGGATATGCGTGGACCCGACGCCGTCGTTGATATTGAGGCCATCCGGCTCACCGGCCACCACCACCACGTCGGCGCCAGCGCTGGCGAACAGGTCGCCCGCCACCGACGAGGCCGCGCCGTGAGCGCAGTCCACCACGACCTTGAGCCCGGCCAGCGACGCCGGCGCGGACTTGAGCAGGTGCGCGGCGTACTCGGCAGCACCGTCGCCCGACACCGTGATGCGTCCGACCGAGGCGCCGGTGGGCCGCGGACCGGTCCAACCGGAGTCGACCTCCGCCTCGATCTCCGCCTCGATGTCGTCGGGCAGCTTCTGGCCACCGCGCGCGAACAGCTTCACGCCGTTGTCCGGCATCGGGTTGTGACTGGCCGAGAGCACCACGCCGAGGTCAGCGCCGTACAGCTGGGTCAGGTACGCGACCGCGGGCGTCGGCAGCACGCCGACCAGCCGGACATCGGCACCGGCCGAGGTGAGGCCTGCCGCGACTGCCGCCTCCAGCATCTCGCTGGAGGCACGCGGGTCCCGGCCGAGGACCGCGAAGGGACGGTGCGAGGCATCCGGGTCATGAGACGCCAACACCCGAGCGGCGGCACTGGCCACGGCCAGTGCCAGCTCGGGTGTCAGGTCGGCGTTCGCGCGACCGCGAACGCCATCCGTGCCGAAGTAACGGGACACGAAGGGTTAGCGCTTGGAGTACTGGGGCGCCTTACGGGCCTTCTTCAAGCCGTACTTCTTGCGCTCCTTGATCCGCGAGTCACGGGTCAGGAAGCCGGCCTTCTTCAGCGCCGGACGGTCATCGGGCTCGAGGCCGATCAGCGCGCGGGAGATCGCCAGGCGCAGCGCGCCGGCCTGCCCGGTGATGCCGCCGCCGACGAGGGTGGCGGTGATGTCGTACTGGTCGTTCTTCTCCAGGGTCACCAGCGGCTCCTTGATGAGCTGCTGGTGGACCTTGTTGGGGAAGTAGTCATCCATGGTGCGACCGTTGAGCTTGAAGACGCCGGTGCCCGGAACGAGACGGACGCGGACGACGGCCTCTTTGCGGCGGCCTACGACTGGAACTGGGGTAGTCAACGCGAATTCTCCTAGGTGCCTGATCCGCGCTTACTGCGCGACCTGCGTGATCGTGAAGGGCTGGGGGGTCTGCGCGGCGTGCGGGTGCGTCGGGCCGCTGTAGACCTTCAGCTTCTTCAGCTGGGCGCGACCGAGGGTGTTCTTGGGAAGCATGCCCTTGACGGCGATCTCGATCAGCCGCTCGGGCTTGGTCTCGAGCAGTTCGCCGACGGTGCGCTTGGAGAGGCCGCCCGGGTAACCGGAGTGCCGGTACCGGAACTCACCCAGCTTGCTCGGCGAGACGGCAACCTTTTCGGCGTTGATGATGATCACGAAGTCGCCGGTGTCGGTGTGCAACGCGAACTGGGGCTTGTGCTTGCCCCGGAGCAGCTTCGCGGCGTGGCTGGCAAGCCGGCCGAGGACGATGTCCTGGGCGTCGATGACGTGCCATGCACGCGTGATGTCACCGGGCTTGGGGGTATAGGTGGTCAAGATTCACTCTCTCTGGTCGGTCTTCACGGCAAGAACACCGCTCCCACGGTCCCGTCGGGGGCTCCCGATGGTCGACCCTGGGACATGGCCGTCGATGCGAAGCACAGAGCGCCACGCACCAGCGAGCCACGGTACCGCCTCCCCCGGGGGTGCTCCAAATCCGCTACCGCGGGCGGCTCACCCTCGAGGAAGTGAAAACCGGTTCCGTGGACTCCCGTACCTCGCCGTCGGCCCCGAACACCAGGAACCGGTCGAAGGTGCGCGCGAACCAGCGGTCGTGGGTCACCGAGATCACCGTGCCGTCGAAGGACTCCAGGGCCTCTTCCAGCGCCTCGGCCGACAGCACGTCCAGGTTGTCGGTCGGCTCGTCGAGCAGCAGCAGGGTCGCCCCCGACAGCTCCAGCAGCAGGATCTGGAACCGTGCCTGCTGGCCTCCGGACAGCGTCGCGAAGTCCTGGTCGCCCTGGCCGTTGAGCTCGTAACGCCGCAGTGCCGCCATGGCCCGGCCGCGGTCCACCCCCGGCCTACCGGGCGAGTAGCCACCTCGCTCCGCTCCTCCCTCGTACCTCGGTCGATGCTCGCTCGGCTCCCCGTGCCACAGCAGGTCGACCAGAGTTCTACCCAGCCACTCCGGGTGGGTGTGGGTCTGGGCGAACAGGCCCGGAACGACCCGGGCACCCAGCCTCCACGACCCGGTGGAACGCACCGGTTCACCGCCGAGCAGCCGCAGGAAGTGTGATTTGCCGGCACCGTTGGAACCGAGCACCGCCAGCCGCTCGCCGTAGAAGATCTCGGTCGAGAACGGCTTCATCAGCCCGGTCAGCTCCACGTCCTCGCAGACCACCGCGCGCACACCGGTTCGCCCGCCACGCAGCCGCATGGTCACGTTCTGCTCCTCAGGCAGGTCCGGCGGTGGTCCCTGCGCCTCGAACTTGGCCAGCCGGGTCTGCATCGCCCGGTAGCGCGAGGCCATGTCGGGTGAGATCTTGGCCTGCTGCTGCAGCGTGCGTACCAGGTCCACGAGCCTGGCGTGCTCCTCCTCCCACCGCCGGCGCAGCTCCGCCATCCGCTCGTGCCGGTGGGCCCGCGCCTCGTGGTAGGAGCCGAAGCCACCACCGTGCACCCACACCGTGCCGCCCTCGACCGTGGCGACCCGGTCGGCCACCTTGGCCAGCAGCGCGCGATCGTGGCTGACGAACAGCACCGTCTTGGACGTCGACCGCAACCGCTCCTCGAGCCACTGCTTGCCCGGAACGTCCAGGTAGTTGTCCGGCTCGTCCAGCAGCAGCACCTCGGCCGGCCCGCGCAGCAGCGCCTCCAGTGCGAGCCGCTTCTGCTCGCCTCCGGACAGGGTGGACAGCTCGCGGTACTTGCACTGCTCATAGGACATTCCCAGCGCCGCGACGGTAACGGTGTCCCACAGCACCTCGGCGTCGTAACCACCCGCATCGCCCCAGTCGCTCAGCGCCTGGGCATAGCGCAGCTGGATTTTCTCGTCGTCGGCCTCCATCATCGCCAGCTCAGCGGCCGTGAGGTCCGCCCAGGCGCGGATGATCCCGGGAGCGGCCAGGCCGACGAGAAAGTCCTGGACGGCGGTCTCGTCGCGCACCGAGCCGATGAACTGGCGCATGACGCCGAGGCCGCCGGTACGGGCCACGGCTCCGCTCTGGGGCGTCAGGTCGCCCGCGATCAACCTGAGCAGCGTCGTCTTGCCCGCACCGTTGGCGCCCACCAGCGCCGTCTTGGCCCCCTCCCCGACCCGGAAGTTGACGTCGTCCAGCAAGATCCTGCCGTCGGAGAGCTGGTGTCGGACGGCCTGTACATCGAGATAACCCACAAGCCCATCTTCCCGGTTCGCGCAACGGGAAAAATCCCGGGCACAATCATCAGCTATGACTGCCTTGCTGGACACGCTCCGCGCTGACCTGCCCGAGGACGCCGTCACGGTAGATCCCGCGCTGATGGACAACTACCGCTACGACTGGGCCCGCGATCCGGCCGCCGGGGTTCCGCTGGCGGTGGTGCGTCCGCGAACCACCGCCGAGGTGCAGGCGACCATGCGGTGGGCAGCGGCCAACCGGATTCCGGTCGTTCCCCGCGGTGCGGGCAGTGGCCTGTCCGGCGGTTCCTCGGCGGTCGCCGGTGGCATCGTGCTCAGCATGGACCGGATGCGGTCGGTCGTCATCGACCGGGCCAGCCGGGTCGCGATCGTCGAACCGGGCGCCCTCAATGTGGAGGTGAAGGCGGCCGCCCGCGCGCATGGCCTGTGGTATCCCCCAGACCCGTCGTCCTTCGAGATCTGCTCCATCGGCGGCAACATCGCCACCAACGCCGGTGGCCTGTGCTGCGTGAAGTACGGGGTGACGACGGACTACGTGCTCGGGATGGACGTGGTGCTCGCCGACGGCGCGGTGGTCCGGCTCGGTGGTGCCCGGCTCAAGGACGTCGCCGGGCTGTCGCTGCTCAAGCTGTTCGTCGGCAGCGAGGGAACCCTGGGCGTGGTCACCCGCGCGGTGTTGCGACTGGTGCCCGCACAGAAGCCGCCGAGCACGCTGGTGGCGACCTTCGGCACGGTCGCGGCGGCGGCCGGGGCGGTCGTCGCCATCACCGGCCAGCTGCGTCCGGCGATGCTGGAGCTGATGGACGGAGCGTCCATCAACGCCGTCGAGGACCACATCTCGATGGGCCTGGACCGCAGCGCGGGCGCGTTGCTGCTCGCGCAGTCCGATGTCGGAGGGGCCGCAGCGGTCAATGAGATCGCCGTGATCGCCAATGCCTGCAAGGCATCCGGTGCGCGCGAGGTGTTCAGCACGGACGACCCGGCCGAGGGCGACGCGTTCGCGGTGGCGCGGCGGGCGGCGTTCCCCGCCATCGAGAGCCGCGGCTCGCTGATGCTCGAGGACGTCGGGGTGTCGATACCGCTGCTGCCCGCACTGCTCGCCGGCATCGAGGACATCGCCGCCCGCAACGACATCGAGATTCCGACGGTCGCGCATGCCGGTGACGGCAATACCCATCCCATCGTCGTGTACAACGCCGCCGATCCGGAGTCGGTGGCCCGCGCCCGGCTTGCCTTCGACGAGATCATGGCGCTTGCCATCGCCCTGGACGGCACCATCACCGGCGAGCACGGGGTGGGCCGGCTCAAGAAGGACCATCTGCCCGCGCAGCTCGGCCCCGAGGCGATGGCGCTCTCGCACCGGATCAAGGATGCCCTTGATCCACTGGGGATTCTCAATCCCGGCGCGGTCCTGTAAGCGGAGCCTGCCGCGGGCGGGAGGTCGTACGGGTTGCTCTGCGGCCGCCCGTAAGCTGCCGCTATGCCGCGTCGACCCACCCGCACCGTCCCCACCGTCCTGCTGCACGGCTCGATCGGACACGGGCACGGCGACTGGCAACCGTGGCTGGCCGATCAGCTTCGCACCGCCGGCCGCGAGGTGCGCTTTCCGGAGCTGCCGAACCCGCAGAGGCCGGACCTGGCGGAATGGTCGTCGGTGCTGCGCGACACCCTGGCGGGGCTGCCCGACGACGGGTTCGACGTGATCGCGCATTCGTTGTCGTGCCTGCTCTGGCTGCACCATGCAACGAACCACAGCGGGGAAGCGAAGGCGTCACGGCCGGCTCGCGTCGCCCTGGTGGCACCGCCGGCCGCGCGGCCGGGTGCTGATCTCGCCGCGGGCTGGAGCTCGTTCTATCCCGTCCCGTTGGACATCGACGCCATCCGTGGCGCCGCGGACGGCACCGTCCTGGTCGGCAGTGACGATGATCCGTACTGCCCGGGCGGTGTCGCGCAGGCGTACGGAGCTCCGCTGAAGATGGCGGCCACGGTGGTTTCCGGAGCCGGGTCCCTCACCGCCGAGACCGGATTCGGCCCCTGGCCCGCGGTCCTCGACTGGTGCGGCCGCGACAACCTCGCCTTCATCGCCTAGCGACCAGCAACCTCGCCCAGCGGCCAGCACACCCCGCCTCGCAGCACTAGAGCGACCGGCTCCGTACCGTACGGCTCTGCGCCGCCCGGGCAGCCAGCTCACCGTCCGGCGGGTAGCCGACCTCCATCAGCGTCAGCCCCTTGGCCGGTGCGACCACCACCATGTCGCTGCGCAGAGAACGGCTCAGCAGCGCCGCCGGCCAGGCCACGTCCTGGCTGCCGTCGCCCACCGCGGCCAGTGCCCCGACGAGCGAGCGAACCATGGAGTGGCAAAAGGCGTCCGCCCGGACGTCGATCTGGATCAGGTCCCGGTCCCGTGCCACGTCCAGGCATTGCAGCTCGCGGACGGTGCTCGCGCCCTCACGCCGGCGGCAGTAGGCGGCGAAGTCGTTCAACCCGAGCAGCAGGTGTGCCGCCTCCCGCATCCGGTCGGCATCCAACCGCCGCCGCCAGCCGGCCGTGTCGAGGCGGCGCAGCGGATCGGGTCCGGAGTCGGCGTCGGTGATGCGGTAGCGGTAGCGCCGCCAGAGCGCGGCGAAACGGGCGTCGAACTCGGGGTGGGCCGCCGCGACCGAGTACACCCGCACGTCCGCGGGCAGCAGCCCGGCCAGTCGCCGCACGATCCGCGGCGCCTCCCGCTGCCAGCGTTGCCCGTCGACGTCGACGTGCACCACCTGACCGGCCGCGTGCACCCCCGCGTCGGTTCGTCCAGCCACCACCACCGGCACCCGCGGCACTCGGAACAGGGTCGCCAGCGCCTCTTCCAGCACTGCCTGCACCGTGCGCAGCCCCGGCTGCAGGGCCCACCCGAAGAAGGCCGTGCCGTCGTAGGCGAGGTCGAGGCGAACGCGAACGAGCCCGCCGCCCCGGGTAGGGAAAGCGGGCTCGTTGCTGACGTGCATGATGACCGCGCCGAGGCGTACTACTTGGTCTCGGTGTCGCCCTCGGACGCCGGGGCGTCGGGCACTGCCGAGTCGGTGTCGACGAACTCCGCGGCGGTAGCGCCGGTGCTGCTGGGAACGTCGGCAGCTACCTCGTCGGCGGCCTTGGCCTCAGCGGCGTCCTCGGCGACCCGAGCGGCCGTCGGCGACTCCGCGGCGGCGTCCTCGGCGATTTCGGCGGTGCGACCGGTCGGCGCGTTCGAGGGGGCGAAGTTGGTGCCACGGGACCGCTCTGCCTCGCGGACCACCTTGGCGGCCGCGCTCAGCTCTTCGACCAGTTCGATGACGGCCATCGGAGCGTTGTCACCCTTGCGCGGGTTGACCTTGATGATGCGGGTATAGCCGCCCGGACGCTCCGAGAACTTCGGCCCGATCTCGGCGAACAGCTTGTGCACGACATCCTTGTTCCGGATGACCTTGAGGACCTGGCGGCGGTCGTGTAGCTCACCGTTGCGTGCAAAGGTGATGAGCTTTTCGGCCAGCGGGCGCAGCCGCTTGGCCTTCGCCTCGGTGGTGGTGATCCGGTCGTGCTCGAACAGTGCGGTCGCGAGATTCGCGAGCATCAGCCGCTCGTGCGCCGGACCGCCGCCGAGGCGAGGTCCCTTGGTGGGCGTAGGCATGTCGTGCTCCTAATAGGATATCTGTAAGTCCGCACCCGCTGGAGTTCGCGGGAGCGGGTGCGGCCAGGTGTCTTAGAGCTCTTCGGTCTCGGCGTAGTCGGTGTCGTCGGTGAAGTCGTCGCCACCGTAAGAGTCGACCACGGCGTTCAGGTCGAATCCGGGGGGGCTGTCCTTCAGCGACAGGCCCAGGCCGTTCAGCTTGACCTTCACCTCGTCGATGGACTTGGAGCCGAAGTTACGGATGTCGAGCAGATCGGCCTCACTGCGGCCGACAAGCTCACCCACCGTGTGGATGCCCTCGCGCTTGAGGCAGTTGTAGGACCGGACGGTGAGGTCCAGCTCCTCGATGGGCATCGAGAACGCCGCGATGTCGGCAACCTCGGTCGGCGACGGGCCGACGTCGATGCCTTCGGCCTCCTCGTTGAGCTCGCGCATCAGGCCGAAGAGCTCGACCAGGGTGTGACCGGCACTGGCGACCGCGTCGCGCGGGCTGATCGAGGACTTGGTCTCGACGTCGACGACCAGGCGGTCGAAGTCGGTGCGCTGCTCGACACGGGTCGCCTCGACGTTGTACGTCACCTTGAGGACGGGTGAGTAGATCGAGTCGACCGGAATCCGGCCGATCTCCTGGCCGGGCTGCTTGTTCTGCACCGCGGTGACGTAGCCACGACCGCGCTCGACGATCAGCTCGATCTCGAGCCGGCCCTTCTTGTTGATGGTCGCGATCTTCAGGTCGGGGTTGTGCACCTCGACACCGGCCGGCGGCGCGATATCGGCGGCGGTGACGTCGCCGGGACCCTGCTTGCGCAGGTACATCACCACGGGCTCGTCGGAGTCCGAGGACACGACCAGTTCCTTGAGGTTCAGGATCAGGTCGGTGACATCCTCTTTGACACCCTCGACGGTCGTGAACTCGTGCAGCACACCGTCGATGCGGATGCTGGTCACGGCCGCGCCGGGGATGGAAGACAACAGGGTACGACGCAGCGAGTTGCCGAGCGTGTAGCCGAAGCCGGGCTCGAGCGGCTCGATGACGAACTTGGATCGGTTGTCGGCGATGACCTCTTCGGTCAGCGTCGGGCGCTGGGAAATCAGCAAGGTGATGCTCCTCGGAACTCGTGAGCGACCGCTATATGACGCTCGGGTAGGTATTCAGTTGTCCCGCACGGCACCGGACCCTCCCGCACCACTGACGCGGTGTGAGAAGGTCCGGCAAACCCGTCCGACTTACGTGGAGCAGAGCTCGCTTACTTGGAGTAGAGCTCGACGATCAGCTGCTCGGACACCGGGATGTCGATCTGCGCGCGCTCTGGCAGCTGGTGCACCAGAATCCGCAGCTTCGACGGGACGATCTGGAGCCAAGCCGGAACCGGCCGGTCGCCCAGGGTCTCGCGAGCGATGATGAACGGCGTGGTCTCGAGTGACTTCGGCTTGACGTCGATGATGTCCAGCGGGGTCACGCGGTAGCTGGGGATGTCAACCTTCTTGCCGTTCACCAGGAAGTGACCGTGGTTCACCAGCTGGCGGGCGGCACGGCGGGTACGGGCCAGTCCGGCGCGGTAGACCACGTTGTCCAGTCGGGACTCCAGGATCTGCAACAGGTTGTCACCCGTCTTGCCGTTGCGGCGGGTGGCCTCTTCGTAGTAGCGGCGGAACTGCTTCTCGAGCACCCCGTAGGAGAACTTGGCCTTCTGCTTCTCCTGAAGCTGCAGCAAGTACTCGCTCTGCTTGATCCGCGCGCGGCCGTGCTGGCCGGGCGGGAAGGGACGACGCTCGAACGCGGCGTCGCCGCCGACGAGGTCAACGTTGAGACGCCGCGAGATACGGGTCGCGGGTCCGGTGTAGCGGGCCATATTACAAACTCTCCTCAATCAACATCAGGTTCGCACTCCACAACTCGTCCGGCTCGGGTCAGACCCGGCGGCGCTTCGGCGGACGGCAACCGTTGTGGGGCTGGGGGGTGACGTCGGAGATGGTGCCGACCTCGAGGCCGGTCGCCTGCAACGAGCGGATCGCGGTCTCACGACCGGACCCCGGGCCCTTCACGAACACGTCGACCTTCTTGACGCCGTGCTCCTGCGCCTTGCGGGCAGCGTTCTCGGCTGCCATCTGCGCGGCGAACGGAGTCGACTTACGCGAGCCCTTGAAGCCCACGTGGCCGGCGGAGGCCCAGCTGATCACGTTGCCCTGCGGATCGGTGATCGAGACGATCGTGTTGTTGAAGGTGCTCTTGATGTGAGCGTGGCCGTGCGCAACGTTCTTCTTCTCTTTGCGCCGGACCTTCTTCACGCCGCCTGCGGCGCGGGTCTTGGGAGGCATAAGCCTTTACTCCTGAGGTTGTTCGAAACGAAGTGGATAGCAGTGCGGCCCGAAGCGAGCCAGGAACCGCTGGTGTTACTTCTTGACCTTCTTCTTGCCTGCCATCGTCTTCTTCGGGCCCTTGCGGGTACGCGCGTTGGTCTTGGTGCGCTGACCGTGCACCGGCAGACCACGACGGTGCCGAAGGCCCTGGTAGCAACCGATCTCGATCTTGCGGCGAATGTCGGCCGCAACCTCGCGACGGAGGTCACCTTCGACCTTGTAGTTGCCCTCGAGGTGGTTACGGAGCTTGACGAGGTCCTCGTCCGTCAGGTCGCGCGCGCGCAGGTCCGCACTGAGGCCGGTGGCCTCGATGGTTTCCTTAGCGCGGGTCGGTCCGACGCCGTAGATGTAGGTGAGTGCGATGACGAGCCGCTTCTCGCGGGGCAGGTCAACGCCGGCAAGACGTGCCATGTGGGCGTTCTCCTTCGTTTCTTCGGAGGTCTTGTGCGCATCCGTCCGCTCGTGCCCGGTGTCCATTGCTGGACTGAACGGCCCCGGCCTCCGACCGGGGGTGGCCCCGAGTCACGGCCACCGCCCGGGGGCGGAGCTTGGCGACGCGAGGAGGAATGCGCGTGCTGGGTAGTGCTGGTAGGCCGGTCTGCTCAGCCCTGGCGCTGCTTGTGGCGCAGGTTCTCGCAGATGACCATGACTCGACCGTGGCGACGGATGACCTTGCACTTGTCGCAGATCGGCTTGACGCTGGGCTTGACCTTCACGGTCTAACTCCTGATTTCGAACAGGATGCCCGCCCCGGACTGGAAGCGGTCATCTTCATCGGTCGGCTTACTTGTAGCGGTAGACGATGCGCCCGCGGGTGAGGTCGTACGGGGACAGCTCCACCACGACGCGGTCCTCGGGCAGGATGCGGATGTAGTGCTGCCGCATCTTGCCGCTGATGTGCGCGAGCACTTTGTGCCCGTTGCTCAGCTCTACCCGGAACATCGCGTTCGGCAGTGGTTCGACCACTTTGCCTTCGACCTCGATGGCCCCATCCTTTTTGGCCATGTCCTCCGCTTTTCGTTGCGTCTCGTCGTGCACTGTAAGCACTGTGAACATTGCGGTCGCAGTTCTGAAGGCACGGACACACCGCATCGACCACAACTACGTCCGGCGCTTCCGATGAGGGCCGGCATCCGCTCGCGGCCACAGCGAGCACCCTGAGATAAGGGCATGAAAACCGGCGGCATGCGCCTCGAAGGAGTTTACTCACGTCCACACGTGATACCAAACCAGCCCCGGCGCGGGAAGAGCGCCATGCCGTGGGCCGTTGCAGGCGGCATGAACAGTGTCTCCTTCTCCATCCCGGATCTCGCGCCGGTCAGCGGTAAAGGTGACACCACGGAGGCGCGGCGGTTCACGACCGAACTGGCGCGGCGCGCCGCAACCGCGACCCGGACGATCCGGGTGGGCTCCGGTGGGGTGATGCTTCCCCATCACGCGCCGCTGGTGGTTGCCGAACAGTTCGACACCCTGGAGTCGCTGTACCCGGGCCGGCCTGACCGACCCGCTGCGGTCCTACGAGCTGATCGCGGAACTCAGCCTCGATCGGGCCGAGGTGTAGCGGCTTCCGAGTTCGGCCGCGGCGCTCAGCGCTGCTGGCTGTCAGCACCGGAGTCCGGGTTTCCACGAGCGTCGGAGCGCGACCACAGCCGAGACAGCGCCAACCGATCCGCGTCGGTGTCCGGGGCGAACAGCAGTCCAGGCGGGCAGTCCAGCACCCGCTCGATCGCCATGGCGGTGCGCAGGGAGCAGCTGACCCGCCGTCCGGTGACCAGATGGTTCACGGTGGAGTGGCTCAAGCCTGCGCTGCGGGCGACCTGGCGCTCTGACAGGCCCAAGAGATCGATGTAGTCCGCTAGCGCTTGCCGGCTACGAAGTTGCATGTATCCCCCGTTACGAGCAGTTCTACCCGGCGGCGACCGGATTGCAGCAAACCTACCCAACCGTATGACGTCTGATCAGTAATCAGACATACACGGCGTTGCGTCGCTCCGACATCAACGTTGCCATCCATCATCCTCCGGCCGCCCGCCGCAGCCTCCGCCGGATGTGGGCAAGAGGGCACGTAACGGCATACCAGGGCGCTAGTGTCTACAACATGTCTGCACGCAAGCCGCGCCGGTGAGCACCCTGTCCGAACTGCTCCGCCAGGCCAACGCAGGGCACGACAACCTCAGCGCCCGCTCCATCGCCCGCGCCGCCCAAGAGCACGGCTACAGCCTCAACCACGACACCGCCGCCCGCTACCTACGCGGCGACCACGGCCGACCCGACGAAGCCACCCTGCTCGCCCTCTCCACAGTCCTGCACATCCCCCTCGGCACACTCCGCACCGCCGCAGCCCTACCCGCCGAAGAAACCCAGCCCTACCACCCACCCACCGAAGCTAGCCGCCTCAACCGCCGGCAACGCCGCGCCGTCGACGAAATCATCCGCGCCATGCTCGAACCCACCCAGACCGCCGACACCACCACACCCGTCACCCGACTAGACACACACCGCTCCAAAAAAACCACCAAAGCAGCCCGCCGCGGCACCCTCGAACCACCCCAGCGCTAACCCACCACCGGC
>JAABUS010000617.1_pt1 | contig 87920 bp, 84 predicted proteins | sample 5560161 | NCBI WGS metagenome assembly JAABUS01 (sample SAMN10711885, study PRJNA513376) | rock metagenome | isolation source: Antarctica rocks | place: Antarctica: Victoria Land, Trio Nunatak nord | collected 2016-01-04
CCACCCCGCCTTCAAACTAACAAACCCACCCCAAATAGGCCCAATCAACATCCCCCCCGCAAACGCGGTATTAAAAAGGCCATACGCAGTCGCATACGCCCCTCTCCCCCCAAAAGCCCCCGGATGCGTCCTCTCCTTATGTTCGACCACATACGTAATCTCCGCCAACAGCGGCGTCATCGCCATACTCAGCGCCAGTCCCAAAAGCGCCAACAACGCACACAACAGCACCACTTGCCTGATGCCCCCATGATCGACGAGACGGAGGAGCACAAGGAAGGGGATGGTGAGGATGAAACCTGTGACTGTGGGGATGCGAGGGCCGCGCTTGTCGGACCAGTAGCCTATTAGGGGCGCGATGAAGGAGGGGAGGATTAGAGGGAGGAAGATTAGGCCGCCGCCGAGGGAGGACCAGGAGAAGAGGGTGGAGACGCGGAGGGGAAGGACGGCGTCCCAGGCTGTGAGGAGGATGGCTTCTGGAGTATCGATGAGTCAGGATTGTGATCTTTGGTGGTGGAGATTGACTGCTTTCATATCTCTCGGAAGGAAGAAAGCCGCGGAGCATTCCTTGGAAGAGCAGAAGGCGGTGCGATTTGGGGAAAGTGAGGGTGGATTTTACTTACGGCAAAGTGTGCAGAAGAGGGCGGAGAGGAGGCGGCGGGATGTGAGGAGTAATAGTAATGGATGCTTTGGTTTCGAAACCGTGTGCTTCTCTGACGGGAAAATAGAAACCTTAGCTGGCGGCAGTTGTTCGTCCGATGGTGCAGGCGAGAGGACCGGTGGAGTCGAAAGTTCTGGGACAGCCGTATCATCCAACGGATGAGAAGTCGACGCCGGTAGCTTCTCGACCGCCGTTGGCGAGGAAAGCTCCGAATTCCAGCGCTTCGCAATCTTCTTCTCCACCAGCAAAATCCGCAGGATGATATCCAGCGCAATCAAGCCAAAAGCCATGAAAAACACAGCATAATACCCCGCCCGCGCATACACTACACCCCCCAACAACGGCGCCACCAGCACCGCAACACTCATACTCATAGTCACATAACCCATACTCTGCCCAATCGTCTCATGGCCCACCGTATCCGCCAACAGCGCCAAGCCGACCGTCCAGACGATGGCGGCGGAAATACCTTGCAGGATTCGACCGGCTACGAGCAGGGCGATGGTTTTACCTAGACATAGTAAAAGGGTTGAGCCGGCGAGAGCGAGGAGGCCGATTAGCAGGGGGAGACGACGCGAGGCGGTGTGGTCGGCTAGATGGCCGCAGATGGGTGAGCAGGCGAGGAGTGCGGCGCCGTAGACGGCGAGGAGGACGGAGACCCAGTGTTGGACATCCCCTTCAGGGATATCGATCCGTGCAGTCAACGCGAAGGGGATTACGGGGACGATGATGCCGTAGAGGAAGATGTCCTTTGCGAGAATCGTGATCAGTCCATGTGTGTATATTTCTATTGTTTCTATTGTTTTGTAGCAGGAGCGAGAGAGAAAATAGAAAACGCACAGTAAATACAGCAATACAAATCGTACAGAGAATAAACCAATAACTCGATCTATATTTCAACAGAGGCGGCGGAGTGGAGGCATCTCGTTGCCGCCATGCTAGGATATCTCTGGTCATGACGAGGGTGCTTTTATATCACAACGCAAATGAATTGTATATGATAAGATAAGTACATGTTCCGGTCGTTATATTTACAATATAAAATTAGAGGTATTGATTATATTTACAAAAATTGGAAAGGAAATCTACGGACGATTATCATTTTGCGCTGTCGAAATGGACTAAGGAAAGTTTGTGGATGACGATTCAATTACTGGCGGCATGCTATTTTGCCACCATTGGAACTACTTGCCTAGTCCGATCTAGCGTCTTTGCCTCATGACATGAACGGCGATAGTTTTGGGCTCAATGGATGGATGAGCTGCGGGGTGCTGGGTTAGGAGAGCTTTGTAGCTGTATCCCAATAAAAGACAATCATCTCATAGCTCTGACGACGTTGCACAGGGTAGCATCAAGACTTTCGCGAAATCAGCATGCCTGGAAGTTACTTCGGTGTGAAAATGCTGTTCGCAAAATACCATGATATCAGTAGCAAACCCAGCCTCTTCACAAAGGATTAGCTACTAACGTCTCGATGGCTGGCATCGTGGTAGCCCCGAAGAGATGGTCCAAGTATCAGCGAGGTAGTGTAGCTCTTTGCCTCGCAACCTGCTCGCACACATGGCTGCATAGAGTAGTAGAATTTCGTAATACCTGAAGAAATACATGAGCACGTGTGCTCTTCGCCAGACGCCGTACCATATGAAAGCTGATAGTCCGTTCCACTTGCCCTTACGCCGCGCTTCAGAGGGAGACAATATCTCTTGACTTGTTTGTTTCCGAGAAAACGCGAATCGATAGGATCAGCTACTATGTGACCGCAACAAGATCTGTATCAAATCAGTAACCTCCCCAAAACATCATTCACGATGACGAGGGAAAAACTCACCCTCTCCATACTCATCGGATCTTGCATATTCGCACTCAACAACGCTGGGCTATCATTCCCGCCATCGGCATTCATCGGCCCCGCACTCGTGATAGCTCTACTCTCCATCGACGGCCTCTTAATCCCTTTCGCAACTCCCGTGCCTCCAGAATGATTACTAGAATTCTTGTTCGGTTCCGGCATCTCGTCTTTCGCAGATACTCTCGTCTCCTTCCCCTTCTCGAGCAGCTTGCCCCCTAGGGTCGCACATTTGAGGATCGTTTGCATCATCTGGTTCTGCTTGAGCGGCTTGGTCAGGTACTCGTCCATTTGGGCTTGTATGCATTTCTCGCGATCACCCATCATGGCGTGTGCGGTTAATGCAATGATCGGGGTACGGGTAAGACCTTCGGCGCGCTCCCAATTGCGGATTTCTTTCGTAGCCTCGAAGCCGCCCATAATTGGCATTTGTACATCCATGAGGACAACGTCGTAGCGCTTCTTTTTGATGGCTTCCAGAGCTTCGAGACCATTGTTGGCCACTGTGACGCCGTGATTGTACTTTTCGAGGATCTTAACAGCAAGCCGCTGGTTTACGTCGTTGTCTTCTGCGAGAAGGATGTCGAAGGATTTAGAGGCGTCTGAAATGGAGTTTGTTTGACGACCTTCGAGTGCGGGTATCATGCCATTGCCAAGATCGATGGCGTAGCATGGGGTGGTCATGTACGAAGCGACGCCCAGGTCGAGGGCAGACTTCATGCTCACCGAGACAACGGGAGCGAGAAGGACGATTGGTACATATCGTAGAGCATCATGGTTGCGAAGCTTGACAGCCGTGTCCATACCATCGACAAGGATAACGTCGTAAGGGAGACCGTGCTCGGTTTTGGATGGCGAGCCAGGGATATTGGGCTTGGGTACCTCCTTTTCGCTCTTGACGACCATGGGCTGGAGTTCAAGCTGTTTCAGCATGATTGTGATGTCTTTTGAGCAGGCCGTGCGACCCTTGTCAACGAAGAGAACAGTGTGGTTCTTGTATGCGTTTAGCTGGGAGCGCACAGGGCTTAGGTCGTGTGATCCAAGCTTGGTGATGCAAGTGAAAGAGAATGTGCTTCCTTTGCCATAGGTCGATGTAACCCACAACTTTCCGCCCATCAATTCACACAGCTTCCTTGATATGGAAAGCCCCAATCCCGTGCCACCAAATTTTCGAGTGGTCGAACCATCGGCTTGCTGGAAGGTATCAAAGATCAAGCCGAGCTTATCTTTTTGGATGCCGATGCCAGTGTCTGACACGGAAAACTCGAAAGCGTATTCGTCATCCGCAGTCACAACTTTGGGAGCTCCTCGGATTGTAAGTTTGACCTCTCCGTGCTCAGTAAACTTGATAGCGTTGCCCACGAGATTGAGGATAATCTGGCGCAGACGGAACGGATCACCGACAACGAAATCGGGTACCGAGCTATCAACCTGGTATGCAAGGTTGAGATATCTGTCATTCGCCTTTACTGCCAGAGTCTTCAGGGCGCTGAATACGCTGCCTCGCATCGAGAAGTTGATCGACTCCATGACCATGCGGTTGGCCTCGATCTTCGAGATGTCCAGGATATCGTCGATAATGGTCAATAAGCTGTTGGCGAGATTATGAACAATGTTCATCATCTCGCGCTGATACTGCGTAAGGTCTGTGTCCAAGGTAAGCTGCGACATGCCGATAATGCCATTCATGGGTGTGCGGATTTCATGGCTCATATTGGCCAAAAATTCCGACTTGGTCCTATTGGCAAACTCGGCGGCCTCCCTCGCAGCAGTATTCTTCTTCACGCTGTCACTAAGAGTCGTGCTCATCTTGTTGATCTTGCGTTTCAACTCGCCCATCTCCCCAGACGCGCTAACCATGATCAGCTTCGTAAAGTCACCACTTGTAGCTGCATCAGCAATCTCTCCAAAATTTCGAACTTGAGAGGTCAAGTTGTCTGCCATGACGTTGACGTCTTCGATGATTTCTTTCCATCTGCCCAAAGCGTTGTTGACGCTGGCCTGACCTCCCATTTTGCCATCGACTCCCACATCCCGAGCTACCCTCTTCACCTCCCGTGCAAAGGTATCCAATTGGGAAACCATGTTATTGATAGTCACTTTCAATTTCAGCACTTCGCCTCGAGCATCCACCTCGATCTTCTGGCTCAGATCTCCTCGTGCAATAGCTTGCGTGACTTCTGAGATACCTCGCACTTGCTGCGTCAGGTTGTTCGCCATGGTATTGACGTTGGTTGTGAGCTCTGCCCATTTCCCTTCGACTCCATGTACATTGGCCTGGCCACCTAGTATACCATCCGTGCCGACTTCGCGAGCCACTTTGCTCACTTCGAAAGCAAAGTTGTTGAGTCTGTCCACCATAGTATTGATCGTGACCTTCAAATCTTTGATCTCGCCGCTAACCTCGGCTGTGACTTTTCTGCTGAAGTCTCCCTTTGCGACAGCTTGGGTAACTGAGGCGATTTCTCGGACCTGCGTCGTAAGGTTGTTCGCAAGGAGATTGACTGTCTCCGTCAAATCTCTCCACGTCCCTTCTACGTTGTCCACCGTAGCCTGTCCACCGAGAACGCCGTCAGTACCGACTGCCTTGGCAATTCTGGTAACTTCTGACGAAAATTGCCTGAGCTGGTCCACCATAGAATTGATGGTCGTCTTGAGGTCCAGGATCTCCCCTTTACAATCAGCTTGAATCTTCTTAGTCAAATCTCCCGAAGCTACGGCCTTTGTCACAGCAGCGATATCTCGCACCTGACTCGTAAGTCTGTTGGCCATCTCGTTCACGTTGATAGTAAGCGTCTTCCACTCGCCTTGAACACCTTCGATCTTGGCTTGACCACCCAGGACGCCTTCGGTGCCTACGTCCCTAGCGACTCGAGAGACTTCCGCAGCAAAAGTACGTAGTTGATCGACCATGGTATTGATGGTTTGTCCAAGCTGGGCAATTTCTCCTTGAGCTGGTCGCCGAATCTTCTGACCCAGGTTGCCTTGCGCCACAGCAGTGGTGACTTCGGCGATCTCTCGAACTTGTAGCGTGAGATTTGAGGCCATCTGGTTGACTGTAGGAGTGGAAGATCAGCCAATGTATCCGAGTTTGCTGTGAAACTATCCTACTCACCATTCTGTGTCAAGTCGGCCCATATGCCACTGACTCCCATGACCTGGGCCTGACCTCCAAGCTTGCCCTCTGTGCCGACTTCTCGCGCAACTCGGGAAACCTCGTTGCCGAAGACCTGCAACTGATCCATCATAGTATTGATCGTCCGCTTGAACGTAGCAATGTCCGGGTCCATCTCAGTCGCATGTATTTGGACCCTCTGACTAAGGTCACCATTTGCAACATTGGTGATGATAGTGCCAATTTCCTTGATAGCTTTCCCAAATGCCATGTTCGTTTGCCTCAGCTTTGATATCTCCCGCTCGATCTTCATGAGGCCATTCTCCTTCATGTCTTGCATCGAACTCGTCGCATGCTCTTTTGCCTCCAGAAGCTGTTCCTCCACATCATTGACTCTGTCTGCCTGGCTCATGATCTTCTCCGCTTGCTGCTCGACATGGTCTCGAAGGTCACCAATGTTCTCTTCTGTGAATACGAGGGTGTTCCCTGCCAGCAGGCTCGAAACACGAGCCTGTCGTGTGTTGGTCGAGAGCTGGCGGACAGGGCGAGGGATGCCATTCCGTTGTGCTAGATTACCCGTTGAGCCATTTGCAAATGGCGATGTAGGCGCACCAAACTCACCAGGAGTGTCGGGCAGAGCTTGGTGATTGACTGTGCTAGCTTTGTCTTCTAGATACTGTACTCGAGCTGCCAGAGCTGAGAGCTCATGTTCAAGCGACCGCTTTGAAGCGTTGACGGGGCCGGGCAGTGCGACTTTGCTGTTCACTGTTACCGTGGCGTTCTTATTGCTGAGTTTGAACTCTGGAGGATTGTAGGAGGGTGCGGCGTTCCTTGCAAGGCCACGCACGAAGTCGATGGCTGCCGATAGGGTCTCGTCGCTCGCCATGATGCCAATGCGTTCGATAGGGTTCCGGTGTGGAGAAGGAGGTATTAGGCTCGATTAGAAACTATGCGGAGAGCCTCACTTGCACATCGCAGGGGGCCGTAGAGAAGTTGATGAACGCGCACTGCTTGGATCTGCCAGCGATCACAAGTCGCCTGTAGTATTGCTGAGCATGAAACGCCTCGAATGGCCTGAATGGCGAGACTGTGTATGACGAGAGTGGTGGAATGTGAAGCTGACTGTCTTTGTACGACCGACAAAGAAGGAGTGAAGATGGGGGTTGGGGCCCGATTCGGGAGGGCAGGGAGGAAAAGAGAGAACGAAAAGACGATATGTGTGTAGGCTCAAAGCATTGTGGTAGGCAGCGTGGTATTGAGGATGGAGACGTCTCTTCGCTGACACAGCTAATCTTCGGGCGTGCCGAAGATACGTGGGGCAGCGGTAGAATACTACAATTAAAGTCCGCCGATCATTGGATAGGGGCCGTTCTGCAGATCCCAAGTTTTAAGTCTTTAAGACTCGTGCTCGTGCGCGAGATGCTCAATCCGAGCATGCTTTTCTTACCGTCCTTGATGCTCTTTTCGACGTCCAAATGACCCATTTTCATCTCGTCGCTAAGCTACGAGGCAGTTCATGACATATCGCCCATAATGAGGGTCTTAAGGGGCTATCAAAAACCAGCGAGAGCTGAGACATCGTAAATTAAGGTTGTGAAGAACACCTGTCGTCATGGTAGTAGAGCTTAGTCGTCGTGGTACGAAAGCCACCGGCGTCATCATCCAGTGCCCACGGGACTATTTCGCGTGGCAATTGCAGCCGTATCGAAAAGGGGGCTCGGTTGTCAACGTGCACGCCATGATCAAAATACTTTGCAATGAGGGCCCTGGAGCTACCCCTGAATCGCCCCGGGAGATCCCCCTACTACCGCCTAAAACTACTTGCGGGGGCCCTTTAGGGACTCGCTTTTTGGCTCGCTTAGGGCCCCTTTCATAGCAAAGTATTTTGATCATAGCGTGACATGTAAGTGTGGGTCGCTGACGCATACCGTGCCTGGGGTGGGTATAAAACGCCATGCAAATGCCCCTAATTAAAATCGCCGTCGCCGTTGCTGTGTGCCTTTCTCCTCGTCTTCCTTCAAGGCGCAGATGCACTTGGTGCTTCGTTTTCTTCCTCCGGAACCACAATCCGGACCTTCTTCCCACCACTCGCGCTCCTTCCCGCCCCAGCCAAGCTCATAGCACCCCTACCAACCTCTGTGATCTTACTTCCCCCAGGACCACCCATCATCCTCCTAGCCTTCTGCGCCGCGGGACTCGGTCCCACAGTCCACTCGTCCTTACTCACAACTTTGCGTTTCTTATCCTCTTCAAGCCTCTTCGCCTTGATGTATTCATCCCTCCTTGTGCCAGGTATGCAATCGCACAAGCAGCCAACTGTGGGACAAGCCCCTTCACTCCCTTCGGATTCGAACCATGTACGAAGACATCCATTGTGCCCACCATGCCCGCAGTCTTGACACCAGCCCCAGAGCCTGTCATGAGGCTGTGCGTTCTCAGCACCGGTCACGGCTTCAGGGCCTGCGCCCTCGCAGATCGGGCACTCAGCCCACCGTTGCTTGCAACGCTGACAGAAATGCGCTTTAGTATTGTTGTCATCCTTGTTCGGTTTCTGGCAGACTGTGCACCATGGACCACCGGGACTGATATCATATAGACCTTTCTCGGCCACAGCTGGATAACGTCTGTGGCAGAGCTTACGCAGCTCGGCTGCCTGCACGTAGAGCTCGAGGGAAACGAGCTGGTCGTGGTAGAAGAGGAGGATCCCAGTCGCACGGTGGGGAGTAATTGCGTGGTTGATGTAAGGCGCGAGGTGTAGTATCAGATATGCTGGTAGCTGCGCATCCTTGACTTGGTATTGGTGGAAGTCGATCACTCCTCCGAACATGGCTGTTGCAGTCCATGGTGGATTATACTCTGACCCTTCCTCGGGTGGCATAAAGTCCGATAGTATGTACTTGTGAGAGTTGGTGGCTGCTCCTGTAGCCGTTGCCTCTGCAGGGAAGCCCAGCTCTTCCGTGTCTTCATAGTGAATGATCGGCTGTTGCAGATTGGTAGGACGGAGCATTGGGTTTGCTCCATCTACCACTGTAGGCTCGGATCTGGCTTCTGATTGACCATCGACGACATTTTGTGACGGAGCTGGGACAGCTCGGGGAGAGTGCATTTGTGCCTCGTCATCAAACACCGGAGCTGTCTCATCCTGGTCCGAACCGTCGTAGTCTACCTGTTGATCTAGGCTGTGCGCCAATTCCGGTGTGGATGTAGCTCTCTCGGAATTCTCATTGCTTTCGAAAGATCCAATCACCGACTGTCCACGAGGCCCACTGTCTGTGGAGGCCGAGAATAGCTGGAAGCTTTCATTTGAGTCGTGACGACCAGAAGTAGGAACATTGAGGCCTGAGCCCGTTAGCTGAATCGGATTGTCAAGTCTTAGCAAAGGTCGTGGCATCGCTCTGTAGTTTCCCATAGCGGCTCGACGTTCAGCCATCCGGCGGTCCATGTCGACGAGGCCGGCGTCCGAGGGACGTTGAGGGATGGTTGGTGGGGCATTTTCGTCGCTCTCAACCGCGAAGTCAGAGTGTTCAATGTTTTCACGGCCCAATTCATTGCCTTTCTTGGGAGACTTAGGACTGCTGATCTTGGCTAGCCCTGACACACCAACGGCAGTTTTGGGCGACTGACTGTTCCACCTAGAATCTGGGAGCTGGAAGGAGTCTACATTTGCATGAGATTCAAAGCCAGCTAGAGAGTCGGGCAAGGGTCTGGCAAGTGGGGTTGTCATATTAGACGCGTTATCGGGAGCCGTGGGTGTCATGAATGTTGCCCGAGGCGCATCACGCTCTGATAGGGACAAGTTGTTTTCGAAATCGGTAAGAGAATCCACATCCTTGCTTATAGATTGCAACGATGCCTGCTTGACCAACTTTTCTGGTGTTGTAGCCGTAGTTGTAGCCTCTGTACGCTTCTGATAGTTGCTTTCGGCTCTGGCATGTAATTCTTTCTCCACAGCCAACGCTAGTACACGCCAGCTTTGCGCCAGACGGTATTCGCTGGTATGCTGGGCAAGGTCTGCATTCGCTCGAAAAGCATCGCTTAGCTGGAGGTGCAGGTCACACTCCGTGGTGTCTGTTGGAATAGGTAGAGGAGCTTTGTAGTTGCGTGCGAGGAATTTGAAAGCAGGAGCGTCAAAAAGTCCTTCGATGTGGCCTATGCCTCCTACCTGAGACGGGTGATACATGTTTCTTTTTTTCAAGCTCTTTTCAAGTCCAGAAACAGGTCCTCCAGATCCGACGGATGGCGGTGTCCCACCTAAGGACTTTGCTGACTTTGATGGGTTTGGGTATTTACGTTGACGATTCTTGAACGAGGAACCCGGCAATTTTGGCTCCTCAGCACTGCCCTGTGCAGTACCCTGGCTTCCACTGAGTCGCTCACTCGTGCTTGATCGCCGCTGATCCTGTTGATTCAAGCTCTCAAGGGCATCCTCGATCGAAGGTCGTCTAGCTTCCCTCTTCTGTGAAAAGAACAAGATTTTCCCGTCCGGTGCAATAGCTAGCACATTAGGACTCCGGCGGTCTATTGTCTTTGGTAAAGAATTCGTGTCTGTCTGCGTGAATATGCCAGCAGATCCTACAGACCAAAGTAGGCTTTCAGACCGCCAAAGTAGGGCGGTTGCTGGAGTATTGGACTTATCCAAAGTCCGGAAGGGTATAGAAGAACGCTGGAAGTCCCAAACATGAATCTGAGGTTCCTCTTGATCGTAAGATGCCGCGATCTGTGTACAATGCCAACCAGCAGCCATTGTATCGTCAGACCAACAAGGTGGACGCCAACATACGTTAAGGACTGCTTGAGGAGCACGAATACTCCAAGATGGCTTCATCTTCCGATTCGACGACGCGAAGTCCCAGATCATTATGTTTTTATCCCCACCTCCTGATACCAAGTGCCTTCCATCTGGATGCCAGTCGATCGAGTAGCAGGTCTTATCATGCGCTTTTAAACTCAGACTAGGCGCCTTGTTATGTCGAAAATCCCAACGCTGGACTGAGCCATCATTGGTTCCTACAGCAAATTCCACGCCATTTGTAGGAGACCATTTCACATCGCGTATTCCATCGTGGTTGCACTGATATTTTTCAAGGCTTTGGCAAGTCATGACGCTCCTGTCTCTGGCTAGATCTCGCAAATCCCACATGCGCACGGTACCATCCCGGCTCCCCGAGAGCATCCTGTGGCCCTGATGCGGGTTGAAGCCCAGCTTATGCACCTGTCGGCTATGCTCGTGCAGTCGGGCCATCTCAACCCCCGGTCTATTGATATCGTATACCACGATCTGTCCATTGGGAACTGCTGTGGCTATTGTAGTATTGAAATTTCCATGCGACCATTTGACATCATTTGCTGCGAATTGGTCTTTGTGTTTTGCTGATGGTGATCCGCCTATTGTCTCGCGGGTTGTTGCGTATGCCACGATATTTGTCCGAAGGTTGAAGTCTTCAGCGCAGGCGAAGTCCGATACCTGGATGGTCTTGAGTATGTCGCGCCCCGCCAAGACCGCATGGGTTCGGTCTGGAGAGATGTCAAGAGCAGCAATTGGTATCCCTGTCTTGTGAGATGTGTTTCTGAAAGAAGCTGGGCTAGAAGTTTTGTCAGTGGGGATTTCCTCGACTTCAAGGGGGACCTGGGGGACCTTTGGGGATTTAAGTAACGACCGCAAAAAAGGCATGGGTGCCCACCTAGAGCTTCTCTGCACGCTCAATTGGGTTGGTCTCTGGTCGATGGGCCGATGCCCAGTGGAAGTGGGAGGTCGGGCGCCATAGCTGAATGTTTGGCTCAAACGCGCGAAAGCATTCGCAGCAAATCCGTCTCGCGGTGGAGGAAGAGGAGGGGCCGGAGGGGGTGATGGAGCGTTTCCATCTCCATGACGAGTATTCGACATTGGTTGTTAGGCCAAGACGTAGGATGAAGTACTTGGACAGCCCGAAGGCCCCACCATCTGGAAGTTTGTCAGCCATCTCTCGAGCCGATCGTTTGCACTGCGTTGCAGGCTTGAGAGACTTGCATACGGTCAGGATAGAGTTATCCAGATTCCCATCGACGACGCTGTCGACTCTGACAGGCTCATGCAGAGTGGTCACAACCGTCACGGGGGAATAGATGCGGTAGCTTGATCTAGAGGATCTAGAGGCTCGCGTATCACGGCTTGGCAGGTCTATTCAGTACGCCCCCTCGGCCTAACTGGTCATGGGCAGCGCTCACACTGGAATGCGTTGTTAGTTGCACCTTCCAGGGAGATCATTGGGGGATCAGTACCGGAGCTTCGGCTTCTGCTAGGCTTATTTGCGCCTCAATTGAAGCCGGGGGAATTAAGCATCTTTAGGCTTGTTAGGGCTTAGGTTGTTGAAGTTACTCGAACTACGGGTAAAGAAAGATCTCGTGAGGGAAGATTGAGTCCCACTTCTTAAGAGTTCGCTCGGGAGGGAAACCATTCTTCCATTCCTTGGATCCACTGTGTGACCACGCGACCTGCAAGACCTTTTCACTTTCCATATCGTTCGCCACCTTCACATAATCATGGCCTCCTTCTCTTTCCCGTAATAACATGTCTTCCCCCGCACACACATCTCACATCTCACAACAATACTAAAGTATTTCCTACTATTCCGGAGGGGCGTTTACTTGCTTCTATACACTCGTTATCAGACAACAGAAACACCTCTCAATAATCCTAATCTACCTATCATGGCTTCTTCGTCGAGGCCATGGGTCTCGAACAGCATAGCTCATGCTATCCTGACTTATGTCCATTATGCCTCTCCCATCCTTCTCCTTATCTTCTTCCTTGTGGCATTCACAGCACACAGCATCGTGACCGCTCCCAAGGACGAGATCATTCAGGCCGACCCAAACCAAACAGGACCAGGAGGCAAGCCGTTGCCACGGAATACCTCACCGTCCGCCAAGAGAGAGAAAGAGAAACAGAAAGACCAGGACTTCAGTCCTGGTAGAAAACTTCTCTTCGACTGGCTCTCCGTGGCTGTTCTCTTGACATTCCTCGGTAACGCTGTGATCGTTATAGTGCATGCTTTGTTGGGCAGAAAACACGAGTGGTGGTGTGGGCAGTCTGTCATCGTACGAGAAATATTGCTTGCTCTCATACAAAGACGAGATACCGGACTGACGTGAGAGCCCCAGATATACCTCGTTGCCTCGTTCTTCCTCTACACCCTCTTCCTCATATCAATCATCGATACGAACCCATCCCCAACGGCGGCCCACTTTTCCACATGGATTGTGGCACTCACAGTGGAAATTGTGCTATCTGGCGCTTCTCTGGCAATCTACTCGTCCAGACACCGTGAGCCCACGGCAGGCGGACAAGGAGACGGTCATACCAGGCAAGGAATCACTACATGGGAAGCCGTCGAAATTCTCGTAGATTTCCTCCGGATCATGTTGCTGCTTGCCTTGATCTCCTTTTATACCTTGTTCGCACTTCTCCGAAGGTCCAAGGCGCGCAGTCGCGAGAATGGAAGTGAGGAAGAGAGGACTAATCTGCTCAATGGCCACGCAGCGGAAAATGGCAACGCCAATGGCCAAGCTTATGGAAGCACCCACCCGAGCAAACCACAGGAAGAGGCCAAGGGTTGGGAGAGACCAAATAAATTGCCAACCAAGAGCTGGTGGGAATACCTCCGTGGCTATCGTGTCTTTTTCCCTTATCTGTGGCCTGCCAAGTCTCTGAAGCTCCAGATCACTGTGATCATCTGTTTTGTCCTGGTTCTGATACAGAGAGTAGTCAACGTGCTAGTCCCACTTCAGGCTGGAGCTATCATAAACACCCTCTCCGGCGAGGATGGCATTACTCAAGAAAAAGTCTGGGGACAAATTTGTCTCTACATATTATATCGATTACTTCAAGGACCTAATGGACTAGTAGGTGCAATGCGATCGATCTTGTGGCTTCCAATCAGCCAATACTCCTATCGTGAGATCTCAACTGCGTCATTCGAGCATGTCCATGGGCTCAGTCTGGATTTCCATTTGGGCAAGAAAACCGGGGAGGTCCTTTCAGCCTTAAGCAAAGGCAATTCCATCAACACGTTCCTTGAGCAGGTCACTTTTCAGGTGTTTCCCATGCTCATCGACTTGGGCGTCGCAATTGGATATTTCCTCGTTGGCTGGGATGCCTACTATGCCCTGGTCGTAATGATCGTCACGTGTGCTTACCTTTACCTTACCATTCGCTTAGCACAATGGCGAGCAGATATCAGACGAACCATGGTAAATCTGGACAGAAGAGAGGAAGCCGTGAAGTAAGTCTATCTCTACCCTCTATCCTGGTCACATCACTGATCAGACGAAAAGGAATGATTCGATGATCTCTTATGAAACCGTGAAGTATTTCAATGCCGAGACCTATGAGTTCAAACGTTACCGCGATGCAGTCACCGACTATCAGGGCGCTGAGTACAAAGTCTACCTCTCGTTGAATATCATGAACGTCTCTCAAAACCTTGTCTTTACTCTCGGACTCATGGTAGCTTGCTTCATTGCCGCTTACCAGGTCACCACTGGTCAGCGTAAGGTTGGCGATTTTGTCATACTCTTGACCTACATGGCTCAATTGCAAGGTCCATTGAACTATTTCGGCACCTTTTACCGTTCTATTCAATCAGCCATGATCAACTCGGAGCGTATGTTGGAATTATTCAAAGAGCAACCCACCGTCAAGGATGGGCCCACTTCCAAGGAGTTGCCTTCGTGCCAAGGAGACATTCGGTTCAACGATGTCAAATTTGCTTACGACCCACGGAAGCCTGCATTGAAGGGGCTCGACTTCCGGTGTGCGCCGGGTACGACAACAGCGCTGGTTGGAGAATCCGGGGGAGGCAAATCAACCGTGTTCCGGTTGCTCTTTCGATTCTACAACCTTGGTGGTGGAAGCATGCAAATCGATGGACATGATGTCAACGATATCACTATCGATTCCCTGCGTCGTCACATTGGAGTCGTGCCGCAAGACACGGTGCTCTTTAATGAGACATTAATGTACAATCTAAGATACGCGAATCCATCTGCTACTGATGAAGACGTCTTCGACGCCTGCCGAGCGGCTAGCATCCACGAGAAGATCTTGAATTTCCCAGATGGATACGAGTCACGTGTAGGAGAACGCGGGCTGAAACTCTCTGGTGGAGAAAAGCAGCGTGTTGCTATCGCTAGAACCATACTAAAAAACCCTCGGATCATCCTCCTGGACGAAGCTACCGCGGCTTTAGACTCGGAGACCGAGCAGAACATCCAGTCAGCACTCGATAAACTTTCTCAAGGTCGCACCACACTGGTCATAGCCCACCGGTTATCAACCATCACCACTGCAGACCAGATATTGGTACTCAACGCTGGAAAGGTGGCAGAGCGCGGTACACATGAGGAGCTCTTGTCAATCAAGGGGCGCTATGCGAATATGTGGCGCAAGCAGATCCGGGCGCAACAAGCTGCAGAGCAGGCGAAAGAGCTCTCTGATAAGGCAGAGCGACTCCGCAACGAAGCTCGCGAAGACGAAAGTGCGAGCCAGAGCGAGGACGAGAGGCACGGCGGCAATCAGCGTGGGCGAGCTTCTCGACCGCCGTTCACGGCAAACGCAGAGGACAGTGACTCTTCACGGAAGCCGCATGGCCATTCCTGACCCCTCAAACAGCGAGATATTTACGACGGTCCCTTCAGTACATACAGAAAAGTTTTTCGGATCCTAGGTAAAAGCGAAAATGGAGCTTGAAGCTCGGCGTTTACGACTTTACGATGCTACGGCTTATGGCACGACGCTCCTTATGGGGTAATACTCACTCGGAGGTAATAGTGCTATTAATTGTTGCAAGAGGTGGATATGCAAAGCGGTTGCGCATATGGAGCTCTAGTCTTATTAGAGGCTTACAAACATTTTACAGTCGCTTCCATGGCTAGCAATAGCCGGGGAGGCAATTTCGGCTAGCTTACATAGAGCTAAAAATATTCAAAACGAGACCAGGGTTGAACGACGATATGAGACTCCCGTGCGAAGGTAAGTAAGGACAGACAGAAATACCGTACACTTACACAAAGAAATCGAAAGGGACGACATTACTCAGGACAGCAAGGAAAATCGACATCAAACGAAATGCAAGAACCCAGACTCCAACCTACCTTACCCAAACGCACCCACTCGTCCCGCCTCCCATTCCCGCAAACAAAAAGGTCTAGACCAGCTAGCCAAACACCACCATCCCACTCACCTCTCACAATCTTCCCCTTTTTACTCCTACGTACCAAGAACCCTCACCTTAATACTCCACACCATTAGGGCCAATAGTCCAATCCTCCTCCTCAGTCGTATCTCCACTATGCTCCTCCTCCTCACCCACCCCCACGCTCACACTCACACTTTCTCCACCTTGGTTTGCCACACGAGTTGTCGTGACACCATCGGCGCGCTCTCCCTCGGCCCTGATCGCTGGTATGGCATTGGCCGGAACGATGATGTTGATGGTAGTGGTATTCTGGTTTGGTGAGACGGCTGGGGAAGGGGTTCTGGGCTTAGAGGTCTTGGGCTTTGGGGCTTTGGGAGTCGCAGTGGTCTTCTTCTTGTTCTTGTTGGCTGCTGGGCTGGCTTTTTTGGTCGCAGGACTCTTCTTACCACCCTCCTTGGGTGCTGAGGTGGCGGTTGAGGCAGTCTTCTTGCCGCTCTTCTTGCTTCCGGAGGTGCTGGTTGCGGTTTCCTTGCCGGAACTGGGCGTTGTCTTTGCGATTTTCTTGGGTGTGGTTTTGGGGGAAGGGCTGCGCGAGGGACTACTTGCTGGGCTGCGCCTTGTCTTCTTCGGTTTGCGGTCTTTGAGGAAGAGCTCTTGCTGGAGGTATTCGATGGGCTTCTTGACGCGGGGTTGGGGCTTCATGGTTGCTTTGATTAGCGCTCGTGTTGGGGAGTGGATAATTTGGCTTGGTGGGTTTGGTAGGGATATGTGGGAGGGGATGTGGAAGTTGGAATCATGAGCAGCAGCCGGGAGGCTTTATGGCATAGATATGGGATGGGAAGCAATGGCTTGTTGTCATTGTGTTGGGCCTTGCTTCGTTCATGGTGGCGTGTTCTCGTTGTTCGTGTGGCGGTTGTTGTCAGTGGTGATAAAGAATCGTGCCGATTTTGAAAGAGATTCTTTCAGGAGATCGAAGGGGATTCAAGCGAGGGGTAGAAAGATCCATTTCTTCCTTTGTCTCAAGGACCAAATTCCGTCGCTTATTGGAGACAGGTTGTGTGGCAATATACACCTCTTAATTTTGGTTGTCGACGAAAACAAAGACAGGATGATTTCCTTGCGTGAATTCTGCCGGCCGTGACTTCGTCTTCAGCATATGGCTAACAACAAAGGCCAATTTCCTGGAATGTTCGTTGTGAGCCGTGTCCCGTCTCCAAGGATAAACTCGCCTCTTGCTTCACACCGCTACATTAGTCCATTTCTTGTCAAGCTAAAGCATTCATCATCATGCAGCTTATTCGTTCAGCAATCCTCTTCCTCTCCACGCTGGTCGCCAGCACCATCGCCGTACCACACACCAATGGAGACACCAAAATCAGTGCCCGTTGAAGCGATTACAAGCATACTAGCGATCTGGACGTAAACCTCTTCAGTGGTTCCGAATGCACCATCCAAACCCAGAACATGACTATTGGACCCTTGAAAGTGCGCTTTATCAATCTCCTCTCATGCCTCTTTCCCTTTCATGCTCTGAGCGGATTCTTCGAAAATGCACTGAGACCTATCGAAGTGGTGGGGGACCAGTACATATTTCTCTGCTCTTTACTATTAGAAGGCGACTGTTGCTGACACAGCACTCGCCCAGGACACTTGACCCACTCGAACAGCTCGATTTCAGCACATCTGTAACCGGAGGGTGAGATGAATGCGCGGTGTACTTGGGCAGTCTCACAGCCAGCGGTGTGACGAGCAATCTCAGCAACGTGCAACCTGCAAAGATTGGACAGTGCTATACTATCATGGTTGGGAATGCCGCTGCGTCGTGTTTTCAACTGTGGCGTCACTGATTGGGAGGAGATGATTCTGGCTTTAGTCAGTCTGGCCGTCTCGCTTTCTTCCGATCTATTTGAGGCACAATGGCGTGTTCTATTGGCAAGAGATTGTGGAGAAGGACCACAAAGGTTTTCGTGTTGGGTTCAGATTTATCAAAGTTCAACGATCTGGTAGTATCGACTTTCGAATGCACAAGGTATACCTGGCCGAAAATTCTTACGGAAGATCACCAATTGGCCACGTTCCGATTGCACTTACATAGCCAGAAATTATGAGCAGTCTTTCGCAGATATATGCACAGCAAGATGGCGCACGAGGTACTGGCCGAGTCGCTCCGATTCCCGCATTTCATTATGAGCCAGGTCCAACTGCTGTTCTTAGAGCCCAAACAATGCTAATGTTCAATAAGCACTCAAAGAATACTATCTTGTATCGGGCATGCCTTCCGGGCATAGATCTCAGATCATGAATACTCATCGTTTGGAACTTCTGGGGCAATAGCACATCAGTAGCGAAGAAAACGTGATTCATCGTCGTCTTTGCTGCCCTTCCTCGTTTCCGCGCTCCTCGTCTATCTGCAGACTTGGTAGTCCTCTTCAAAAGGATAGCAGTAGCGTATGAGGAAGACAGAAGCGTGGTTGACACAAGTCTATCAGGTTGACATCCCAAATATAATGTTTCATGTCTATGCAATTCCTTGAGGACACTTTTGCTAAGAGCAAATTGATCTGTCATCTAGGGCTGCTGTTGCTGGTCCAGATGCTCAGCTGCCTCAAACTTGCCATTGATGTTGGCAAGGTGGCGAAAGTGAGGGAATAGAAAGAAATTCGGCGCTGGTATTATGCGAGAGGTGCGGCATTGGTTCTTTTTGACTGCCAAAACTGTGTTGCGTATTCGGAGGAGTGGCTGGACTGGATTCAAGTAGTCCTTCATGGGGGAAGAAAAGCTGCATTGCCCTGAAAACTACGCGAGGCGTTACCTTGAGCGAAGAGATGATACACCTTAGAACAGAAGGATGCCAAGAATGATGCCGAGAGTAGAAAGCGCATGCGCGTTCAAAGCTTCCATGGCCCAACTTTTTGAAGGCAAGTGCACCCATACAGCGCTCTTTCCCAGACCTCATGTTGCTCAGGACATTCGTCCAGCAACGACGTCGTCAGTCGTTCCGCAAACAACCTCCAACTTCAAGAGTTACAACACATTCATTCAATAGCATAGTTCTACACAGTCTTCGGGCCCGAATCACATTATCCCTGTCGACAGCTTCTCCTCGTCACCTGCCTCACCCAAGATGGCAACAATGGAAGCAATAGTCCTGACTGGAAGTGACCTTCCCATAGGCTCTCAGACACGTCAACTCGTCGGGCTCGCAAGTCTGCATATGACGTGCATCGAGGAACGAAAAATAATCGCCACTTTCTTACCGCCTCTTAATAACAGCGCCATCATCAAATGGTGGAAAGGAAAGTTTGCAGAAGTCACAGCAGGCAAACACCATATCATAATCGTTTCCACCCAGGTAAGCGGTTATAGTGTCATTATGGCTGGTGCAGTTATGCTTCGCAAATCCGACAACGACACAGTCCCGTTCAGAGGCGCAATCGAGAACCTACTTGTGAGCCCAAGGTATTGCCCTAACGGGGATATGATGAAGGTGGCAAGACTCTTGATAAAGAAGGTCGAGGAAGTGGCGAGAGAAGGTGGATACACGAGCTTGGTGAGCCTCCAAGGCCCATCACTAAAGTGGGCATTTCGAGTTGACTAGAGGTGTTCCAGATGGCTGAGGTGCAATATGGGTCTCAATATGAGGCATTCTATCTTGCAGCTGATTACATGGCGGTCAGTAAATTGCGTCATTGAGTACTGAAACCGAGGTTGCTAATGATGTCCCATCTAGATAGGAAGTATTCGTAAATGGGGGATTTCTCCTATGGATGGCAAGTGGAAAACCGGGGAAATTATGTCTAAAGACCTGGATGCCGAGGATGCTTTAGAGGCTGCAAAGGCTCTAGCTTCTCTCGCGGAAGGAGTCAGCGGAAATTGATAAGAGCTTTCGCAGGCATATTTGATCCTGCATGAGATATCGTCAGAGTTGATGGAGGAAGAAGCGAACGAAGCGGGGTTGACGTCGGGGCTCTGCTCTCTTATCGTTCCGCACCAAAACTCAATTCACGAAAAGCGGTTTCCATCGGCTTTGCTTTGCCTTTCCTATGATGCATGATATCAAAATAAAAGAAGCAACTTTCCCGCTCCGCTATCTTCGTCTTCTACTGATACCTTCACAAAATCTGTGGTTCGGGTTCCTGCTTTTTTATCTAAATAACAAACAGCCAAGAAAATGTTGAGACCGCAGCCTGCGCGGCTGCTTCGCAGCACGAAGCCAGCTCACATATATATGATGCGATACCGCCAGCTTCACGGCCAGCCACTCCGTAAGATTAGCACGACAGCCCCAGGAGATCAAGCAACACTCACACCCTCTGTTACACCGACCATGCCGACCATATCCCGACCCAAAACTCCTCTCTCGCTCCTGCCCTTCTCTAACCTCGTTCGCGCCTATGCAATCACAGCACTATCCTCCTATCCATTGCTGATGGCACCATCACTACGGCTCCTATCAATCGTCGCCCACTCGCCTTCCGCGCTCTTGAACCCAGACCGCAATCCTCTCCTGCACTGGATCTTGAAGAAGACATTTTATGCACAATTCTGTGCTGGAGAAACAAAGAAAGAGGTACAGAGAACAGTCAGTGGGCTCAAGGATATGGGATACAAGGGGGTGATTTTAGCATATGGAAAAGAGATTGTGCTTGAAAAAGGAGAGAAGGTTTCGACGTCTTCAACGGATCTTGAAGACCAAGCCATTGAAAAGGAGGTTCAAGAATGGAAAGAAGGCACATCAAAGACGGTACAGATGGCTGAAGAAGGCGATTTCATCGGTCTCAAGTTTTCAGGCGCAGGCCGTGATGCTATGCGTCAACTTGCTGCAGAGCTACCGCCCAGCCAAGCCATTGAGGACGCGACGACCGAGATCTGCGATCTTGCAAAGGCAAGGGGTGTGAGACTTCTCTTTGATGCAGAACAAGACGCTGTCCAGCGTGGTATCGATGCATGGACAATCAGATTCCAGAAAAGGTATAACAAGGCTACGCTAGGTCAAGCCATGCTGTATGGTACCTACCAAGCATACCTGAGGTCCACTCCGGCGACAGTGGCTGAACACCTAGCCATTGCCCAGAGGGAAGGGTTCACGCTTGGAGTGAAACTTGTGAGGGGTGCATACATGGCGAGTGACCCTCGTGAGCTGTTTTGGAGTACCAAGGAGGACACCGATAGGGCGTACGACGGCATTGCAGAGGCATTAATGAGGAGTAAGTGGAATTCTATGCTAAAGCCGTCATCAGCGGAGAGTACAGGAAAAATCCCGGCGGCGGCTCTTGTGTTGGCAAGTCACAACCATGCGTCTGTGAAGAAAGCGATCAACATAAGAACAGAGCAGAGGGAAAGAGGCGAACCAAGGATGGATCTGGCGTATGGCCAATTAATGGGCATGGCGGATGAGGTCAGCTGCGAGCTAGCGATGGCCGCAAAAGAAGCTAGTATTGCGCCATTTGAGAACGGAGATGATAGCGGGCCGAAGGCGTACAAATATCTTGTATGGGGCTCTGTTCGCGAATGCCTGAAATACCTGGTAAGACGAGCTGAGGAGAATCGAGATGCCGTAATCCGAGCGAAGGGGACTAGGATGGCCCTGAGATCGGAGCTTGGCCGAAGAATCTGGGGTTGAGACCATTAGCGAAGGAACAGATCTGGGAGGCTGTCAACGCGTATAGAAACACTTCAACGCGACACCAGCCACACAACACACTCTCTGTCTTCCTGTACGACGTGTTTGACGAGAGACCATGTAAACAGAACAAACACCAAATCCATCATGCATCACACAACAGGGGTCACGATCACCACCTTCACATCCTCCACCAAAAGACCTACCAGACATCCTACTCCCCAAAACACTTCCCACATATCCCACTCACCAAACCACAAACCTCCCCACCTCTCCAAAACACAACAATGCCGTTACCGCACGTCTTTGGCGCCGCCAAAACCATCTGCAAAGGAGCTGCTTTAATACCGGTCCTCGTCGCCATCAACATCCTGCCAGTTGTGGCCGCTCAGAAGTACGGGGTCTTTGATGACAAAGAGCTCGAGCGCGGGATCAAGGATCATCAGGGGCGTCATCATTACTGATTGGACGCATCCATGTTAGATTTCATATCTTCTCAGCGTGATGAACGAGTGGCTGACATTCAAAAGAGCAAGCTTGCTTTGGAGTCTGGACTGCTGAAATGCCAGTGATAGACACAGAGGAGGCGGGTGGAGGAGCTATCATCAAAAGCGCGTTCGTCTTGGGAAGACACAGTCATAGATTATGGGAGGGGATTAACGACCGACTGCCAGCTTTTCACAAGCATTGAGAGCCTCGGAATTGGAGCAAATATAACAATCAAACAAGGAACTCCCTGCTCTTGGGCAGATGCATGCAATACATATCTTCAGACCCTTACACTTCTTCCTGTGACTCATGGTCTCAGCAACGTAGCCAGTGAATATGGCAACCCAACTTGCGGTGATGAGAAAGACAATGCACGAGGGCAGAAGAAGTGTCAGATTGATCTAAAGTAACTCAAGTCCCGTCAGCGCTCCAAGGGCCCTGTCACGCTAGCAAATCAAAGAAGCCTAGCGCATATGCACCCCCTCTCCAGTTGAGGCTGCGTCTTCGCAAGATACATTGACGACTCAGCCTCCATCATGCCTTCCTATCAGTCTGAGTATCTTGTCAAGGGTTACTTTCCTCATGATGGCTCTTCCATTCGGATGAGGGTCCTATATGGAAGCTCTCGCCGCCGTCAGCTTAGCTGGCAACATCCTCCAATTCCTTGACTTCGTGGGAACCGCGGTCTCCAAGACACGCGAGATCTACACGTCCGCCACCGGTACACTAAAAGAGCATGAGGACATTGGCACGGTTACGAGAGATTTGAAGTCCGTGAGCGGCACACTGCAAACATCTAAGCCTTCCACAGACCTGGTCCTGGACAAGCTGTGTCTACGATGCGGCGAGATCGCGGACGAGCTGCTACTGGCGCTGGAGTGAGTCGCTGTGAAGGAAAAACAGAAAGCATACCAGAGCGTTAGAAAGACCTTGAAGGCCCTATGGGGCAAGGAAAGATTACGAGGGCTCGAGGACCGGTAAGGCTCTTTTCGGAGTCTTTCCTTCCTGTTTGTTACCCTTTTCGGGTTTCAAGACTTCTTTCTGGAGTGAGATGGTGGAATTTTAGCCCAAGACTATCCCTAGACACGTCTGCCACCAAAGTTTTCGTTTTAAAGAAGTAATGGTGATTATGAAATGTGCTAGATTGGCGGGTTTCAGGCAGGAGCTGATCTTACATGTTATGGTAGGATTGAGGTAGGCCTCGATGTATTATGAACAGGTGTATAAAGCGAAGATGGATGCATTAGATTTAAATCGCTGACCTGGACATTCGGCAGCAAGAGTCTTTCCAGGACCTTGATGAAGGTACGAAGCACGGTATAGAGCGAATTCTGAGGACGTCGGAGGACGGAAAGGACCGTATCGTCATCCCTACACAGGAGCAAATCGAAAAACCGAGGGCATTTCATGCTAAGACCGAGCTCGCATTGACTCACGAGAATCGGATCTGCAGTATCCAAGCTGGAGGGACAGAATGAGCGGACGTTTACCCTTACTGTCTCCGAACAACAGTGATCTCGCGGAGATGTCTTAGATGCTATCGCTGACGCAGCCTCCAAGCATACTCACGATTTCCATACTAACGTCAACGATGTTTCAACTCGTGTTGGCGAGGAGAACGAGGCCACCCGAGCGCATATGGCAAATCTCTTGGGTGTGAGGCAGAAAGTTTTGAAGCAAGAGATCCATGGACTACAACGAGGGCTTCGTCAACTTGAAAAAGAGATCGGTCGTAAGGTCGAAGAAATAAAAGACCTTGTAATCAAAATAAATACCAACTCGCGAGGGTCCAGGTCGCCAGAATCTCAGGGATAAGGGAAACTCTGTCAACATGGTATTGATGTCATTGTATGAATTATCTAAAAGCTTGCAGGTATTTGATATCATATCATTTAGTGGTCTAGGCTTCAGTGGAAATGAGTATCCTACAGGAGCTTTTGAACCCATTACTGCGTCGAGCCAAATTGAGTTTTGGCGCCATGTTCCTTGGATCATCTAACGAAACTTTTACACTCGAGCTGGAATCTGAAGCTCATGATGACTCGGCCTTCTCACTCGCCATGTATTACGATTTCTATTAAAAGCCGCTGTTCCGGGCCGCTGTGTCAATAGATATTCAGCTGGTACAATCGGAACTATTTTCGCGAGCGAAAATGGAAACCCTTGTCAACAATTTAAGATGCTTCACGCCAGCATAACTTGGATTCCTCGGCCGAGGCACGTGAGATCATGGAAATGGCTCGAACAGATCCATTCATCTGGACCTTGGCGGCCATGGTAGCGCGCTTGAATGCTCGGTTGACTGCGGAGAGGGTAATACTTGTTATGAGTACAGCCCTCAGTATCCGCTACGATCCTAGGTGCATTCTACCCCTCAAGCAGAGTGTTGAAATTGCTCGAAGTCCTGATTCTCCAGATATTCGTTATGTCTCTGACATATCAACTTCAGTGCGAGACTTTTATGTTCATGGATGCCCTTCAACAATGCTTAGGAGGCCTCGTTTGGCCCAGATTGCACACTGGGACGAAGACTCGCAGAGGACAACGGTTTGCTGTCGGATCTGGCCCCCACGTCTGGCCTGCAAGAGGAATTGTTGGACACTCTGGTTCGAGTTCAAGTGTAAAGCCGATATCCTCGCTAGTTGAGGCGGCGGATCTTACGCTCGCCCTGATTGGGCTCATCTCACAAAAGTGGCCTTGGACTGTCAGATCAGCCCAAGACACGAAAACACTTAGGCTCTTGAAAAAATTCTCTGCTTTTCGAACAAGACTGTCTCAACGTCGATGCATCCGCGACCCTTCTCCGAGAGCTCTTCCGAGCCTCCGAAATAGCTGGACTCTCTATACATCTTGAACCTGAGGAAAGATCTGAATCTGAATGGCTACAGCTCCGTCATCGGTGGTGCAGGAAATATGGCCCCTATACGGACTTTCAAATCCCCGAGAAGAAGGATCGCGATGCCTGGTATGTTAGCAAGACGTACCTCCAGCTGTTGAAGGATGACGGCTGGTGGCCTTCTTCTGAAGCTTACCGCAAATGGGACATGGAAGGCTGCGACGTTTCCCCGAAGGGACCTACGATCAGGTATGATGGCCGCATTCTGCGTTCCTCGGGAACATGGGACAAAAATGCAGGCATGGATGCTGCTGCAATCTTAGCTATGGAAGAAAACTTCTTCATACGAAAAGATACTACGGTTTCACATTCGGTACCGCTTCTAGAATGGAAAGCTATACCTTTAACAGAAATGGGTAGTTGTGTGCTTGAAGGTTTGGATGGGGTGGAGCGTATGGAGATGCACGGCGGGCTTCCTCGTGTGTGCGGTACAGAACTTGACGATATTGAAAGTCCAAGGGCCTAAATCAGCATCAATTTTTCGAAGAGATCGTGCGATGGGCTTGCAATATCATGTTCACTTATTAAGCTATCACTTGCTAGAGCAGCGGGATGTCCAAGGTAATACTTATACGGTATTTGGGTCTGATACATAGATGCCCTGCATGTCTAGTAATCAAGTCTTATGGATCCCTTGCATATTCACCTATTTTATGCCCTAAACATCCCAAAACAGTCTAGCGCTAGTCACTCCCCAAAACCTCATCCATCACTCTTGCAACCCCAAGTATCTCAACCACCACCACAACCCGCGTCCTCTGTCCCCCACAGCCACATCGCCTTCAATCCTCCCCCCATACCATACAACCAAAATGCCACCCAAGCGTGCCCCAACCGCCACACCCACCACCTCCTCCTCCAAATCCTCCGCCGCAGCTAGACGTCCGGGACCGCAGCAGTCTTCCGCAGGAAGTTCCGTAGGAGGCGCACTTAGGAATACGTATGAAGCTTTGACGAACAAGGAAAACCAGAGTGTGGTTAGGGCGGTGGGGATGTTTGGGGTGAGTTGATAGTTTTTTTTCCGTACTGGCTCAGCAAGGAGGGAAAAGGAGATGGGACACGATTTGTCTAGAGAAAAGGAGGGAGGATGGGGGAAGGATGAAAGGGCGAATCAAAGGCCGTGTTTTGAGATGTCCAGGGGGGGGGGGACGAAGTGCGGTGGAGGGAGAGATGGGGGATATAGTTGGTCTATGAGAGGTTCTAAGGGGTGGATGGATGGACGGAAAGACGAATGTCGAGCAGGCTTCTTAGATTTCTGTGCTGACGGTTATTATTTTCGACAGGTCGCAGTCGCCTTCCTCGCCAGCAGCTACAGCGAGGTTCTCCCATCCATGGTCCCGTACGTTTCCCCTTTCCCACGCCTCGCACCTCTCGCCGATACCACCCCTGCCACTTTCTTCCCCTTCATATCAAAACTCAACCACGAAGATCTGGCTGAGATATATTGTGTGAATAGGTCTTGATACCCCTTACCCCTTCGACATCTTTACTCTACTCCGAATGCAAGCGCTGAGCCTCGATACCGTGGTACGGACTGCGCGTGCTGTATGATAGAAGGATGGCGTTGCAAGGTGCACAGGTATCTATATGTACATATTAGCGAAAGAGTTCATGCGCTCCAGGTCGTAGCAACATTCACCTCGAAAGCCAATGATCTACGGGTGCCACGATGCATACAGCGTGTCTATCTATGACTTGTGATAAATTTTTCATCATCTGAAGTAGTAATTCCGATTAAAGCCCATGGACCTTTTGAAAAATTCAAAATCGCCAAGCACACAACTCATTCATTCAAGACTCTGATCCTATTATCATGCATTGCTGCTCTCTACCAATCTAACTAAGCTATCTATGCATCATCAAAAATTCCTCCCTGCCATCCTCATCCCGCTTGCTATAAAGCACTCTCAATCTAGAACTCTCAACTCAACTCAAATCAAAGACGAAACCGAGAATATAGCCACCTAAACGTCCCAGTAATTTTGGGTGATAGTGTTGGTACATCAGACAAGAGGATCACTGAGGCCGCCCATAGCTGATGCTGATATTGAAGAAGAAGAAGAAGACGACAAGGTACGATAGAAAACGGTAGAGAAATCGCTTGTGATACAAACATCGCAAATGGAAATACTTCGCTCGCTTCAAGATGCATGCATCGCTAGGCTCTTCATCTCATAGCCCACTCCGTATACTGTGGTCCATGATCCTTTCGATCGTTCGTTCGCAGCCGCATCTTGTCTATTGACGGATGGATGGATGGATGGATGGATGGATAATAGAAAATTTCCTTCGTATACTGGCTGGGTATTTCGACCTTCCTCATTCTCACGCTCCCTCCCTCCTCTTTTTCCTCTCTTCCACTCTCCCTCTCCCACCCACCCACACTCGCACATACGAATTAAAAATGATAATGATGATGCTGCCCCCCACCCACATTCCCGGGCATACTATACGGCGGTGCCGAGTACGGCGCATGGTCAAACGTCGGCAACGTATTCGCAGCATGCAGCCCAAATTCATCGAAATGATGTCCCGCAGTTTGAAAGCTATCGTCGAAGAAATCCGTGGCAGTGCCCGTCCCCGGCGTGGTCGCCGTGCTGAAATTGAAGGTGTCATGGCCTGGGTCGGAGGCGGCGTGGTGGTGGGGGTTGTGCTCCATGCCGGCGACGTGTTGGTGGGGCTGGGAGAAGGCTTGAGGGCGCGGCGTGGATTCGAGGTCCGCTGTTGCTATGTTTGTGGTGGTGGAGCCGGGGGGCGAGTTGATCGGGTGAAAGCTATTGAATGTGGTTTCAATGGGGGAGAAGAGTGTTTCGGGCTTGACTGTCGAAGATGGAGGCGGTTGTGGCGTGATGGAGAAATTGTGCTGGTGATTCGTAAGTAGCGTCAGGTTGGGCGTGCTGCGATTTGCCCTCTTCTTTTTGTGAGGTCGTGGTCGACTGACACTATCTGAGAAACGGCGATCGCTCGGACCTGGTCGATTGGAACCTGAACGTCTCCGGGCTTTGAGAGACGAGCCTGGACGCCGACTGGCCTTTTTGCGGGCAAGATGTGCAGTTCCGGAGCGGTGGCCTGGAGAGTCGATTGAGAGACGCTGCATACCCGGTGTATCCGCGCCACCAGCCATTTCCCAGCTTATAGGGGAGTAAGATTCAGGCATGGACCCCTGAAGGCCAGGGTCTTCCAGAAGCATCATACCCTGCTGGCCCATCACTGTTTCATTGGCTGGGTCGCCGGTGCGGAATTCTTTCATGATTATGCCAAGGCGTTCGACAGCTTGGCCAGCCAGCTTATGAATGCCAAGTTTGTTCATTTCGAGAAAAGTGCTGTAGGTGTGTTGCACAGCGGCCAGGTCTTGCGTATCCCCGGTTTCGAGCATGGAGAGGAGCAGGATCATGGCAGCGTTGAAGGCCATTTGCCCCATTGTCCAGCAGATCAGGGCGGCACGAACGCGGGTTTGGAAGAATTTGAAGCCGACGAGGAGAGCGCGGCAAGATGCGAGGACGCGGTCTCGACCGCGGGGGACTTGTTTGGCGTCGCGGCCGGATGCGACGTTCACTATGTCAATTGATGGGAGATCAGAGTTGGGTCGGACGTTCTCCAAGCGTTGTCGATTCAGTAGAATCAGGAAGTTGTGCGTCTTTGCATACAAGACTCCTGCTTGAGCATCCAGCGGCCATGCTGGAAGGGCCTTTTCCTTGTTCAGCCACGTCACGTCGAATTGGATCAGGCTAGGTAGAGTATCGTACAATGATAGTAGTTCATCGGAGAATTTGTCGATCTGCTCGTTACCCAGATATGCAGCAGACAGAATCTGTCGTCCCAGGATGCTAAATTGAGTAATGTAATTCGAGAGGCTTTGAGTGACAGGGTCAGTAATGATGGGTTCTGGAGGTGGGCAGTCGCCCATGCTTGATATTGCTAGAGGCCTGCCCAGGGCCATTGAGTACTGCTGATCCATATGTAGCATCCACCACCAGAGATTCTTGCGAATCTTCACCTCTTTGAAAGGTGCAGGAGGATTCAGCAGCCGTGGGTCGCGGTGCACTAAGGACGTTAAAGCTGAAGCAGGACTTGATCATTGACGAGGGTGACTTACGGCCAATACTCTGAGCAAGTCTGACAGTGCCACCGAAGAGAGCTGACGCGTCGAGGAACTTGCCACTGTTGGTGAGGTACGGGCCAATCATGACCAGTGCCTCTATGACAAGCAAGGAGGGTCGATTCATGAATGAAGCAAGCCTCAAACATTGCATCGAAGCAGCGACTGTAAGGATTAGCTGTGGCCGCTCACCATAGCAAGTTACTACTCACTGTACACATCACCCTTCTTGGACTCGGTCTCTACACTTCCAGCAATCCACTTCCCGCCATCCTTATCGTACACTCCATCCTGCAGACCCTGAGCGAGGGTAGCAAAGAGCAAGGCAAGCATATCAGGATGGAGAGCAGCATTGTGCTCGACATTCTCCAGGAAACGTCGAACCTCATTAGATGTGCACTCATCAGGTACATGAGGGAAGGAACACGCTTGTGCCCTTCGCTGGAAAACATCAAGGTAGAAGAAAAGATCTTGCTGCGGCGGTAGCAGCTTGACCAACGTCGAAGTATCATCCTTAGCAGACCACAGCGTAGGAAACGGATGAGACGTCGCAAGTTGGAAAGCAAAGATGTCAGTCCCTCTCGGTAGCGCGTGTGTGAGATTGGCAGATTTGCGGTCGAATGCCAAGTGTGCGAACTGTGCCGTGTCAGTCGTATGATTGGCTGAGTCAGGAAATTGGATCACAGTCACCTCTTCGACGACACTGGTCATGCCTGGGCTACCAAAGTAGATGTTATCACTCATCTCGCCAAGATGTGTGCGCTTCTGAGCGAGATTGGTAGGCTTCCTCGGTAACCTGGGCGGCAACCTCATCTTCTGACCACTCTGGAAGGGAGCATCGTCAGTCGGCTCGAGTTTGATAGGCTCTCCGCGCAATATTGCGACTTCATTTCGAAGCTGTGCAATTTGTTTGTCTCTGTCCTTTAACGCCTCTGCTTGGAGGATGGGTTGCCGCTCGGCTTCAGAAAGATCAAATTGACAAAGCTCAGCGATCTGGTGCAACGAGCAGGCTGTACATGGCTGGATTCGATCACACTGGTAGTAGGATATTAAGTAGCTGTACTTCTTTGTTCAAGTCAGAGGTACGTACCTTGACCTTGCGAGCTCTGCAGGGATTACACGACAGTTGAGGACGTTTTGACTTCTCCCGAGGCCTTATAGCCGGTGTTGGCTGATGGTGCATATTTGTAGTATTGTTAGTTGAGAAGGCGGTGGTGTCTGTATGATCCATAATCTAATCATGGAGGTGGGGTTGATAGAGGTTGGCGAATGGGCTAGGATAGCGATCCATGAAAGCAGATGTCTGTTCTGACATAGTTTTGGTTAGTAAGTTCGTAAATGTGTGGTCGAGGTAGTAGTCTTGATATCAGAAGGCAAGGCCTAGCTAAATCTCAAATAACATTAGGGCTTTTCCGGTATGCGACACAGAGTAAGTGGCAGTAAGTAGCAGTAAGTAGCAGTAAATGGCAGATTCTAGACCTTTGGCGAAAAGTAGAGACTTGAGTATGCAGCTACGAATGGTGCAGGGTGCTTTGGTGTATGGGTAATGGGAAGTGTATGCAGCTCGACGTCGTGCATGCGGAGATGGAAGGAGTGCATAAAATTTACCTTTTGTCAAGAGATTGCCGAGGGGAATATGCCCCGATCTTACAATACCACAGATCCCTCACCACACGCTCAATTCTCATAGGTCGGCATAAACAATAGCCCTGCAACATGCATCATATCAATCGTGGTTCGGGCAATGACATGAAGCAATGCCTGGTTAGAGATTAAAGTGGCTTGCATTGGCTTAGCACTTGTTACTTAGTTGTGTAGTAGTTGGGAATCCATATCAGAACGTCCATATACGAAGATAATTACACGACCGGCCAGAAGTCGACCCGCTCTGAAGTGAGCGTTATGAATGAGGTAGAGTCGCAATGATAGCTAGCACTGTCTCGTAAGGATTGAATTGTTTTGCGGGCGCTTGTTCAAGCCATTGTTCTTGTGACAGAGGACTGATATCAATCTTAGTCCAATCATACTGTACGGAGTAGTCGTCATTGGGCCACATTGAGGCTTGCCCGAGACCGCTCAGGGCCAATTGTTCATTCATCCCATAGCCATTAAGACCTCTCCCCTTTCTTCCTCTTCAATTACCACTGCGGAAGAATGCGAAATACAAGCCGAGATACGAATTATTTGTTATACGAAGCGATTGGAATTGGACTCATTTCCTTGGAGTGGGGAGAGACCACTATTTGTTGGTGATTGCTGTTGCAGGCCGCCATCGCGCTAATTGGGGGGGGGGCAAAGATGGGACTTCCAGGGATCTCTAGTTTAGGGTCAACCGATCCCTCCAGCTGGTCCCGTTAGCGGCCGTGCAGATCCCGTGATGATCCGTCCGAGAAGTCGTCCGGGATTGGCTGACTGGTCAATACTCCCTAAGATCCCCAAACTTTAGCTATGCTCTAGGGTACCGCCAACCTAATTCCAGGTGAAGATTGCCATCCTCGATCAGCAGGCAAGTCGTTTCGCAAGCAATTGCTCAACTATTGACGACCATGTTGATCTCTTCATAGATCGCATCGCGCGCGCATACACGTTCCACCTCAAGTCTTCACGGCAACAATGAACAAGATTCGCCCAGGTTTCGCAATTTGTCACGCAGCCCCGATCTAGACGTGGAATTGTTTTGTTCACACGATTAGAATTAAGCGAAAGATGCTCGTGAGCGCCTCAAAAAGCGGCCTACGTAAAGTAGTATTTGTCACTACTCCCGTATCGCGCTGCGCTTTGCTTCTTTTGACTGACAACAAAACGTCTCATACTCCATCTGCTCTACTGTTGTGCTGATTTGACCTTGCTAGCCAATCACAATCAATTGGCCGTTCAAGCGATGCTGGTTTCGGACGTTTTGGCGTTGGCGCTTGTTGACGCTTTCCTCGCTTGAGCTTGTAGGCTCGCTATGGCTTGCAAGCCACCACGCTGCCGTCACCAGTCGAGACCACGGTCCAATCCTACCACTGACGTCGCACAAACAAAAATAGCGCTGTCAAAATGAAAGAGTGGAGAGTATGATGGAAGCCTTTGTGGGTAGTGAGGGGTGGTGAGAGGGTGGGTTGATGGGTCACGTCTCAGATCTCAATTAAGATTTTCGAAGCGCAGACATGGTCTCGCGATCTCAAGTCATTGGTCGACTGCGGATTTAGCAACTAATGTGGCTTCTGCATCGGTATGGCAATCACCCGGTACCGACAATCCAAATACACACAGATCTATGAAACAGCCCTTCGACTGCAGAGAGCCTGCTCAACATCGTCGTTGATCCAAGAAGAGGGGCTCTGCTTGTTGGGAAGGTCGACGCTGATTGTGGAAGGAGCCATAGGAAAGCTTTCCTCCTTTCGGACGAGATGAGTCTGCACGCATGCTAACGTTGCATTGCATGCTAAGTGCCGTGTCCCAGCAGCCAAGCCGCCGAGTCGCCGATGTAAAGAGATACGATGATGATGGCAATCTTCGGGACTCGCATCATCGCATACTTGCAGCTTTCAGTGCAAACTAAAGATCTCTTGGGTCTGCGCGAATTCGCTCGTTACCCGGTCTCGAGAAGGGAGCTTGATCCTTACAGATGGGGGTATGCAACCTGATATGCACAAGGTGACGCGGAGTGCGTATCCCACATCTCGAAGTTAGATATGCCATTACTTGAGGCGTCCAGAGATACATATATATATTGTCATTTGTTGAGTCGCTGGTGCCGGAGATCATGTTCCGAAGCATGCACTGCATAGCCGATAATACCTCGAAGCGTCGATGATGTGCTGGCTTCTGTCCTTGAGAGCTTAAGTTGTGTGGATGATTAAGTATCTAATTTGCTTCTCTCATGCACGACTGGTTGTCATTTCTCCATGTAAAAACGGTTCAAGTTGACAATTTCATTTAAGCACGTGATGGACTACCACCACACCATCTCGGAGTGTACCGAAGCATTGAGTGGCCAGATCGAGTAAGGCTTCTCGAGAACGACTTGAGAGATGGTGCCATGGCCAGATGGTTCCTGTCTGGTGCCGTACCACCGTTATTGAGGGATCAAATCATGGCGCAGAGATGATTTTCGTATCCTCATGGCTTGCGAGCCGTGAACGTGGGGAAGATGCATGCAGATAGCCTCACGGGTATACTCGCTGCACATTCTTTGGCCACGATACTGCCCTGCTTTCCATCTACCAGGTTTTCACACGGGAAGGATGCGGCATGTGGGAACTCGACAGTAGCTAACATCACCTGAGGTTACTCATTTATTCGATTTATCTCTGAAGATTCGAGATCCGTTCCATTAGCTCACGGAGGAGCCACCTGATCAAGGCAGCGTATCTGGGGCACGGTCCATACGAAAAAAAAAAAGACCTCGACCACTTATGGCAAGTGAAGCGTCTCGAATTCTCTGACCTTCCGCTTCTTTTTCGTCTTAGTGGACCAGTCCAGGACGGGTCCTATCCGACTGGCTGCTTTGTCAAATGAAAAAAGCCTTGTCGACACAAATAACTTTCATCCATGTCTTTCCCTTTCAAGTTGCAGACTTGACCTGTTCGCTGATCATATTTGTTGTGCTGCAAAGAGATAATAGCCAGGGAAGCTCTTGGCGCTCGTAATCGTCGGCGCTTGCTAGCCCAGTTATCGCTCCAGCATGCCATCTCCGAAGCGGCAATCTCTCGATGTCATGGGACGATATCTCTTAGCCACGCCCATGAGCATCGCTGTTTTCTAAAGCATACACACAGACACTCCAGCTCGGAAAAATTCGTGTAAAGGCAGACGATGAGCCGGCACTCACGAGGCTTCGGTAGACCTGTTCTGGACCCTTTCGACGTTGCATCGATCCATATTGGGTACATTGCACTGGGGGGTTTTGGATATACAATCGAAGAGGCTCTGACCAAGAGCAAGATTGGCATCGCCTCGGCAAATTTGTTGAGGCGCGGTGTGGTATCACGAAAACACAAAAAGGATTCCAAATGGTATGACCTGTGCTCAAAGCTATAAGCAAATTTGGTAGAGAGGTTATTTCATTCAAGAATTCTCGTTGGCATTGATAAAGGCCCTTCCCATGATTGAGATGTGGGAAGTCCTGCCATCCTCACGGATGGTAGATTCGATGAGTTTTTGAGGCCTCCAACTCAAGATAACATGGATTCCCAATTTGCAAGGGCTATTCCCGTGGACCATCCTTATCCCATCTTTCGATGGTGTGTGTGTGCTGCCCCTTCCATTTCTGGAGCTCGAAGATTCTCGTAACTGCAACTCTCGGCATGGTGGTATCGAGAAATCTGGAAGAGGAAGCAATGTCCTTAGTTGCGCATGGGCTTCATGATGTAGTGCTCATTTCCGATGAAGGAAGGCACTGCGTGTGGTGCTCGCATGGTGTCAAAGCCAACTTGCTTCCCTCAGCTCGATGGGGTTCCGACCTAGAGAACATCCAAGCTTGATGACAACCTCCTCAACCTTTGGCCCGTGTCTTGGAGAGGTTTGTTCCCTATTCCTTTTGGTCTCCCTTGCTACCCGTTCTTGCAGACCAGCCAATTCCGGGCTTTCTATTCTCCGCGTTCCCATGAGATCCACAGAGGAAACAGGCAATTATGAGTCCCTTTTTCTAGTACCGAAGTGCCTAATCTGCCCTCCCAACCCTCGTACTACAAGGTCTCACTCTGTCAACGGCTCGTCCAATGCACTTTCTATGGAATTTGAGCATCCATGGGCGACTCTCTGTTGACTTATCCCTGTTGTGCTGACTGCCAGCAGCTGCTATGGGCATTGGAACAAAAGCTAGAGTATTGCTGGTCCATTTGTCTCTGACTGGTCCAGTCTTGCTTGGTATCTGTTGTGCGATATCGTTGGGATAAAGAATAGGTGCGGAACATTCTCCGACAGGCATTGGGAGCCGATGGCAGGCCCTCACTTGGAAGCATTGTGAGAATCTCGAGAGCAAGTAGACTATAAAGTAGTAAACATCGTTCCTTCCGTCCCAAGAATTCAAGACATGGTACGTACTTTAGCCGAGCCCTCTCACGCGAAGAGATGTCTTGGCACTTTCCAAGGCTAGCAACTTCCCCTACTGCCAGCTCGTGAAACTTGAAATCTTGCTCGCCCACGGGCAGCAATCCGGTGTCGATTACCGTTATGGCCTCTTTGAAACGGATGTAGCACGACATTGCCTCTACAATCCGCCCCTCCCCCTCCTCCACGATTCCACATCCTCTTGCGCCTTGCTACCACCAATCGTTATGATAACCCGCCTCCTCCTCACCATAATAAACATCTTCTTTCCACCCCTCACCGTCCTCCTGATCACAGGTCCCTACACCGACACTCTAGTCAACTGCTTCCTCTTCCTCGCAGGCGTCATTCCTAGTCACATCCACGCTTTCTACATCAGCTGCACATATTTCCACCGCAAAAGTAAAGTGCGAAAGGGGAAATATCCCGGCGGCCGTAAAAATTTCATATATGACAAGAAAGTGTGGAATGGAGGTGCGAGCGATGAGAGGGTTGAGGAATTGTGGGAACGGCACGAAGAGGGGAAAAGGGCGAGGGTGGAGAAGAAGGGAGGGGGCGTTAGTAGGATGCGGAATCAGAGGGGGAGTGTGTATAATGGGGAAAGTCAGGTTGGTGGTGGGAGTGAGAGGAGGAGTAAGATGTATACGAATAGTGGGAGTCAGGTGGGCGGTAAAGGGGACCAGAGAAGTCGGATGAGTGATGGGGTGGGAAGGAGGAGGACTGTTGTTGATGAGCTGAGTGGAAGATATTGAGGATTTGGAGCGCCCAGTATGGCAATCGGATGCGATGCTGATCACTGTTAGGAGTTACACATTGGCAAGTTGTTGTCTGCGAAAGGCAAGATATTGAGTGTTTCAAAGCGGCAAGGCGACACGATTGTGTTCGAGTTGAGTGAAAACTGTATCAATGCATGGCTGGATACCCAAGGACTATGGCATATCTTACGATGCTAAGAGCGCGCACGTTCCAGTATTAAGAACAACGTTTCTGGAGAACTTGCACTGCAATTCACCCATGGAGCAACGCATGGGTTTCTTCTGGGCATCAAACTGCAACAGACTGCTTTATTCCATGGTGATACTGAGCAGTAAGCGAGGGAGAATGCTCGAATTGCTGGTGTGCAACAGTCAAGTTGCGATGACATACCGCTATCTACGCAACTAATTATGCTCCGTTTACTTCAGGGTATCATGGTCCTGCGCTCGTAATCCAGTGCTTCGCAATGTCTTTCGCCAGACCTAAACGTAGGATCCTCAACACGTCCTCGCCCTTGACGTCCTCTCCTAAGCCCTTTCTCCAATCCCATCCCCTCTTCTCCTCTTCCTCTGGTCTTATAAGTGCTCTACTGCCGTTCATACCGCCACTTGGTTCGGACTCTAGCATGGAGCTACCCACCAACGAGAAGCTTCCGGCCGAGGTCATGCTACTCATTGTTTTCTTCAATAACTCCCTTGGTGAAGCTGGAGCACCTCGTCCCCGGAATGCGGCGAGTGTGGAGCGGAAGCAGTCTTCGCATTTAGAGTAGACACGTGGGGTGACGGTCTGAAGGTCTTCGATCGCTTTCAGCAGGACGAAGCATTGCGGAAGCGAGAGAAGGCTCTTGGGCTCTGTAGAAAATGTCAAATCATGGAAACTCACTATCGGAGCTTGAAGAACTTACGATTGACGAACACCATGGCTTCACCCAGCAGCGCCATTAGCCCATCTACTTGCACCACTGAACCTCGATCTCGGTCAAACAGACCGCCATGGATGTCGTCCGCAGCACTGTTAACGACAGCTAGCAGGGCCGCAGCAGCAGCCTTCTTCCGTGCCATCGGCTTCAACATCGATTTCCGGCCATTCTCAAGACTGGAATCCTCGTCTCGCAGGTCATAAAATCTACGCAATGCGGCGTATCCTGTCAGCTGAGTGTGTAGCATCTTCGCCGCGGTGACATCGATCTCTTCAACCTGGGCGAGGCTGTCTTCTGGTGTAAAGATCAGTGCATGAAGATTGGGGTCCAGGGCTGATATTGGCGGAAACGCGAGAGAGTCGACCAAGGACAGCGAGATGAGGAGATCCAAGACATCCTTGATCTTTTTCTGATTACGAGCACGAGCGTAGTACACCAAAGCCGTGCCGTAGTCGCCAGTATTCTCAGCAACACGATCAGCGTATGCCTGTCGAAATCAGTTTGTGAGATCAACATGGAAGGGTCATAGCCTACCTCAGTAATCCGGCGAGCTTCTTCGCCTAGCTTAAATCTTTTGCATGTATCAAGAATCTTCGCAATGCGTTGATCTGATTCAACAGGCAGGTCGTTAAGCAGCTGCCCAGCCAGTTCTTTAGCCACCTTCTGGTCCTGTAACCGCTTGAGCACTGCTATAGAAAGCTCCCAACCCTCATACACTGCCCCTTTCTGCCTGGCTCGAAAGCTTTCTTGTAGAGAAAGATTTGCCGCATAATCCAAGAGTATGGAGTCCATCGTCATGCTCGGCTCTCCTTCGAGTTGAAGATCATTGGTGCTGAATCCCATGAGATTCACCACACCATTTCGCATAAACCAGCCACCTGCACCGGCGACCTCCGCAACTGCAGAAGCAACTGGGAGTGACCATGACCGTAGAAGACCGATGACGCCTTCGACGTTGCCTTCAAATAGAGAGGCAAGTCCGACTTCGACCGGGTTCATAGAATTGATCTGGAATAACTCGTCGTCCGAATCGTTAACTACACGCTCGAAGGCATCTGTAAGTCGCCGTAGATACGCAGCGCGAGGGTCTACGTCAACCAAACGCGCATTCCGTGCGTTCGATTGTCTCAGAGAACGCCGAGTCATTGCTAGGCTTCCAACTTGCCCGTCTTCGTCTTCGTCACCGTCCCACCACACAGTCAAGCCGATGGTAGCTTCTACCCAATCCTGCGCTTGTGCCATGACTTCGGTGTTTCCGCCCAGTAGAATTCCGTACAAGGCTTTCAGGTTCTGGTATATTTGCCAAGGTACTCTGCTTTCAGCTTTCCGCGTAGACTGGCTAAGGCCAGTCGTAGTCCGCCCCAGGCCGAAATTTGACGCTTCAAGAGTGGACTCCGCCGGCTCAAAGTCTCTGTCGCGGCCTTCAGCAAATATTGCGAGATCGTCTATCGCTTGTTCAACGCGCTTTCTGAACATAGTCCATTCATTACCAGTGACGTTCCAATTGTCATCCTGCGAAGTCGGACAAAGCTCCAAGACCTGGACGGCTCTGTTGACTACGCGATCGATGTTCTTGATTTGAATACCATGATACCCGTCGCTACCATGGCCGTCTTCCTTAGCGGTCCGCGCATACTGGAAATTTGCCCTTCTCAGTAGCAGTGCGACATCAGCCAGTTTACCACGCAGTGTCAAAGAGGAGATGACATCCCAGTAGTTGTGGTGGGCCGTCGGGTTGGGTTGATGGCTCATTACCTCCGTCATAGCGACATGGTAGGGATTGTGGTAAATGTCCAGCCAATTAACGAGAACCTTTGGAAATGCAGTAGGGTTTGATGGAATCGGCGCCTGCTCATAAGATTTTGAAAAGGTCGAAGAGCGATTCAAACGCGCGACAGCAAGAGCTTGCTTTCCCCTGGCTTCAGGTGGATGTCGGAGCTGTAGCAGTAGAGCAGCGACAAAGATCGCTTTATACAGAGAAGGTTCGTCATCGTTCGGGCCTATACCTATGATTGCGTCCTGTTTTGGCCGAACGTTTGCTGTATATTCACGGTGAGACGATCGCCAGAAGTTGCTCAAATCTTCTGATACTTTGGGCAGGCCAGCTATCAGAGCTGGGTCTTGTAGTTGACCAATCGACGCCGAGCCGTACAAGTCCCGCTGAACGATGTCTTCTGTCCCAATGATGAAGTCGTCCGGCTCTTGGAGTTCTGCAATACCAAGCTTCGTCGCCATGTGCTTTGCAATGCCCGGTATAGCAGAATCCTGCCTAGGCTTTGAGTCTTTTTTTGGGCTGTGCAAAGACGCAGGTGACAACATTGCTCCACCTCGTGACCTCTTCACACCTCGCGGCGTACCATTCAAGATTGAAGAACCAGGACCCACAGTCCCGTTTGCCAATGGCCCGTAGAATGCTGACTTTTTCGAAGAGCCTGGATCGAGCGGACGAGTTTCCTTTCTTGGATCCAGGTCCATAGTCCCCTCGAATTCCTCTTCTCCTAAGCCTTCATCGTCTTCTACCTCATCTAGCTCCTCGGAATCTTCATCGTAAGACCCTTGTTCACTGTCATTGGCCTGTGGGCTAATGATTGGCAGGCCGAATGTGTTCTTTGTCGGAGTCCCATTGCTGCTTCCAAGGTCAAATTGACCTGTCTTGTTCAGGTACCGCGCAAGTTTATCTTCATCTATGCTTTTCGAGAACGAATTGACATTTCCTCGCGAGCCCGTATTCGCGGTGGTAGGCGACTTCTTCTTGAACAAAGTCTTTCCCGAGCCTAGCTGAGAGCTACCGAATACAGACGAAGGAGGGGGATCTGCGGGTGTGAACGATCCTACTGACGAAGGGGGAGGACCGGCCGGAGTTGTAGAAGGGTTGGAGGGGAGTCCGCTCGGGGACTTGCCGAAGATGTTACTTCGCTGACCTGACTCCGGCGTGGATGGTGCCGGTGGGCTTGAGGAGAGCGGTACTTGCCAAGACATGTTGCGTGTGATGCGTTAAGCTTGCGAGTTTGTGGAATGGGAACGTCGTGACACAGCTAAGCCATAGCCTGCAAGAGGTCAAGGTGATGGAAGCGTATAATCAATAGTCAGAGACCTGTGTAGGTACCGAACAACTTTAGAATGTGCTTGGACAAGTGACGGTGAATAGGTCTGTCAGGAACGCGCCAGAATCATAAGGCTGATAGCGCCGAGGTATTTCCGTGGCTATCTTGGCTTTGTTTACTTTTCGCAAAGTAACATTTTGCACCATCTTGCGGGTCATACAGCAGTCGCATTGCACAATGAACCCTCAAAGCCGCAACACAGCATCTGCATATATTAATAATCTACTTCTTTCCCGTGGTCTCCTTCGCAATGGCACGCCCATCACGTTCGCAAACCCGGAGAAGACTGAAGGAGGGGTGGATGCGACCATGTCCCAGGTCATGAACCTAGTACACGATCTGATACTGAGGAGAGATGTTAGTGATCTTCTATATAGACACCTCCATTCCCACGTACTCAAAGTCTGACTATCTTGTTCAGCGCGAATCCGACACACTTGCGAGCCTCGCTCAAAATCTACAGACCCTTCGGATGTCCTCCACTCAGCACACTCAGAACATCACCCGACTCGAAAATCGAAATGCTGATTTGGAGCGACAATTAGCTCTGACTGGCGCCCAGGAACGTGCGGCTCGCGCGACTCTCAGAAGCGCTGAAACGAGGAATAGAGCGCTCAGAGAAGAGATGGCACGTTTGAAGGGAACAGTCGCCCAGATACGAGCGCAGTGCGCTACTGATGTACGGCGGCGAGATGGGGAGATTCAGCGGCTGAAGCGGCATCTCGAAGGGCGAAGAGGGAGAGATGGAAACGGGGGGCAGGTTGGCGTTGTAGTGGTGGCACCCGGGATATACAAGGGACCGCAAGGTCTAAAAAACAGCGACAATCTCACGGACCTCGAGAGTCCAGCATACTCGCTGAAGCAAGAGACAACAGAGTTCTTGACGCAGTTGAGTCAAGGACTTAGCGACGAAAACGATGCGCTGATTGGTCTTGTGAGAGGCACATTAGCGACATTGAGAAGCTTGCAGGGACTGCCGACGGATTCGGACGGAATTCCAGATTTGCATGGCAGTCGAGAGGATGTTGGCAATGCGACTGGACTTATGAATGGGCCTCCATCGTATGAAGCCTTGGCTATGAGCACAGACGAAGTCCTCGAACACTTACGAGGCTTGCTTACGAATCCGTCATTCGTCCCATTGGAAGAAGTTGAAGTCAGGGAAGAAGAGATACACAGGCTCAGAGAAGGCTGGGAGAAGATGGCTGCACGCTGGAAGGAAGCGGTCGCATTGATGGACGGGTGGAAGAAGCGAATGGTAGATACGGGCGACACGATCAATCTGGATGACTTGAAGATGGGTATAGATCTTGGTTCAGGCATCCCTACAGCACAGGAAGCTCACGAAAACTCGCTTATTGGGCGAGAGGAGCAAGCAGATTCAAACACCTTGGACATGATGAAAGATTTAGAAGAGAATCTTCAGGAAGTTTCCCAGGATGATCTGGACAAAGAAGCTCACGTTGCTGAGGTCGATCTGGCCGTGCTTTCCACAGGGAGAGTACTCGGTGAGACGAATGGCAATGCAAGACCAGCTCCGTCACCACAGATAGTGTCCTTTCAAGCTATACCTGAAGAAAATACGAAAACCCTGGCCGAGGGAGAAGACGTAGAAGACGTTTCTCTGCTGGATTTCTCTACCTACAAAGCGCCCCAGCAAACCCCCCCAAAGGTCAAGTCTCGCATACCTCTTCAGGTAAGGCCTTGAAGATAAAAATTTCAATAAGAACACATTTACTGACTTTTACAACTAACAGACACAGCCATGGCCTGCATCGCCAGCTCGTACAATCCAGCAGAAATTAGAGCGCGCACAGGCGGAAGCAGAAGAGGCTCGAAAACGTGAGGAGAGCCGACCAAGAGAAAGAGACACAACGAAGGCCGTAGTCACAAAGAAACTGAAAGGAAGTCGGAGAAGGAGTACACTCAGTCCTGAGGAGTTGGAGGGTTTAATGGGTATTTCATGACATCTAGCCTCGAATGACGTAACTTATCACCGCATTCAAGACACTTCCTCCAACATTTCCTGTCTATTTGACTGTGCTTTGAGCCACGTCCAGAACGCTTTCCGTTTCGCGATCCAGAGCGCCACTTCTTTCTCATGTTGAGCTAGTGTACGCGGGTAGCTTGGGTCGTCTTCGTCAATCATAGTCTTCTCTACTGGTGTGGGGGCCGTCGCTTGGATTGTTGGGTTCCTTACCTTGTTGGAAACTCTTCAGAAGTTGATGTCCGTGACCGCAGCTGTATCTAGCGAGATGTTTTCCACACATTGTTCAAAGAAGAAAATACGGAAAGCGGAGAATATCGAAGAAAGGTTGGTCATACAGCCTGTCGGAAAGCAGCCAACCCATGAAGGGCGAGGTTTCTATAATGAGCGTACGTAGGTGCTACGCTGTTGGCGATGTTGTACGATCGTCTCTTCATTTGATCATGAAAAGGGAGATCAGGTGAGCAATCCCATCTCAACGTGACACCTCGCTCCGTCCAGTGCGAGGGAACGTGTCATCTAAATCCAGATTACTGACTATCGAGGAATTGAGAAAATAAGACTAGATCAGATGACTACACCTCAATCTATCTTCGCTATTCTTACAGCCCAACAGAGCATAGACGTTTTCTTCACAATTCTGACACGAGTACTCTACCTAGCACCAACCACCTTGAAGATGATTTTGCACTTGTGGCAAGTATCCGATTGTCCGTCGCTACTTTTCTTATGCTCTGCTCTGGCTATCCACTCGTCGATCTACAAGCATTCTGGGGTCAGCGTTGCCTTTAGCGGAAGAGACGTGTATCTCGAAACACAATAAGGATCAGGAACGGGGTAATGGCCTCGGCCTACTCCTACCACATGTTCTGATGCATCATGATACAGTCTCTCTGCTGAGTAGGATCCTCCGAAAGATTACATACCGGATCTACGAGAACCTCTTCAGGTGCGTAGCAAGGTAAATGATCTCTATGATCTTGAGGTCGTTCTTCTGAGTGTGCGGACAAAGGTAGACGTCAAAATTGTCCAAGTGTTGCTTGAGACGGGTACGTGTGGTGTGATGAGAAACGCTATAGAAGCCGATCACCCAGTTCACAAATAATTCCAGGCCTGATTTTTCACGAATGGTACGGTACCGTAGATTGAAACGCCAGCCGTCAGGATTGTTGGTGCTGCTACCATAAGGGTGACACACTCGAGGTGAGGTTGAGTTGCACATGCTATGATCCTTGACGGTAATGGCCTCTGAGGCTTCAATACCGGTAATAATTTTGGGGTCAGCACGGCCTTTTCAAACAACGAGCGTTGGGGTGAAATATAGCTTTCTCATAAAGCGGCTCACAGTCTCTTCTTGCTCCCAAAATCATCTGTACACCTCCGCGTAGAATCTGATTGAGGGCAGGGTCTCCCCCAATGGACTGATGGAAGGATCACCCCAAAATGCACGTACCTGTCTTATTCGTTTAGAATCTTGGCAGGTTTAGTATACGCTGCATACGCTCAAAAGACGGCGTTTCGTGGGGGCAGATTCGTGCACACTGCTCGTTAGGCTTACGTGGTTGTTCGAGACGGTTTTCATGGTCCGAGTCTGTAGATCCTGCAAGCGTTATTGAACTTCGCCGTGACCTCGTCGAACTCGAGTCATCAGTACACGCTGCGTTCTGAGATGATTTCGAAAAGTTGCTTCGCAATTAACGTGAAGGCATGATGGGATATCCTATCAAGAGAGAATAGTGACCGCAGAGGTAAGCTGAAAAGTTGCCCTCGCCTGAACGAGATACGCATGTTTTTGTGTGTACTTTGGCTCCTCAGCGCACCTTGGCATTTCCGCCTTCCCTAGATATAACAAGCAATGGCTTCCCAGTCTCTCCGATCTGATGGTCGTAAAGAGCTTGTTTCGTTGTGGCATACAAGGGTGGCTTTTGAAAGGTTGAGAGAAGTGAAGAGCAGGTGACAGGCGGGGAGAAATCCCCCAGGAGGCAAAGATTCGCACCATGCAATAACTATCTTTGCTATACAGCTCCAGCTTTCACCTATCTGTCAAGAATCATGCCTTCTCATATCATACGTAAGCTAATATCAATCTTTCATAAAAAATACCGCAGCCTCTGACGATTCACCTTCGACAATGTCTAGGAGAACTTCCATCACGTTTATGAACTCTAGGCCTTTAGCACCACCGCCGGTTTACTCGGAAACGAGGCCAACACATAGTGAGAAAGAAGCAGCAGGACGGTCTATACTAGGAGCTTCCACAGCTCCAATCTCTCGCAGCCCAAGGTCAACACACAGTCAGAGAGATAAGCAGGAAGATCTCTACCAGCCGAAAGACAAGTCCAGCTGTGCCCCCACGAGACTCTGTCCTTCGATCGTATGCAGCGCATCCTAGCGTTTAGCAAACTTCAAGCAAAGTGACGAGGGTATCGAAGCCTTAGGCGGCACACGCGTTGAGCAGCATACGAGTACCAGAACATCGCAGAATTGGAACTCAAAGCGTTTATGTATTCTTGACACAAACTACAACAAGTCTGCTAGCGGTAGTATCAAATTGCACTACGTTTCAAATATCACGAAAGCTGCATACGGACTCGGAACCCCTGGTCTGGAAATGCGAGCCGCCTGGTCAGCGGACCTTTCCAAAATCGGAGAAGCGGTAATAATTCTAAAAAGTATTCGGAAGAACCTGGATGGGTTGAATATTTGTCTCTGCCCGCATCGAAAAATTAATGACCCGTGGATCGTGGAAACGCTTCATAGGATCACGCACCCTGAAGACGTCACTGAAGATCCTGTTAAGGAGTGGCTAATTAAAGAAGGGGCTAGAAGGAGGTCGGAGCAGTATAAGAAGAAGTGCAAACACTGCGGTGCCGAGTTCAAGATTGAGGAATCTACGAATCCTGCCAGATACCCCGTTGTTCATGTCACGAGGTTTTCGGGTAAAGGGCAGTCTGCGGATGATCCTATCTGGCTTGCTCAATGCAACGTACAGGCCTAAAGCCGTAACTCGACGCGAGATAAACCTCTCGGCTTACTTAGAGGCTTCAATGCTAGGTTGACCAGGTCTCACCATCAATGAAGGAGACCTTTTGCAGGTTTCGTGTTGTATCTTTCGAAGTAATTTTGAAGACAAGAGTGACGAATAGTGAGCGGTTCGGGGGTTCAAGGTGTTGTAAGATTCTCTAAGTGGATTCGGTGTAAGTTGACCGTCCAAGAACTAGGGGTATCATCTTGATAGCATGAGAAAGGACCACGTCAGATTGCGCAGCATTATCAGAGAGGTGTTGGGTCTGCTACAAAATTTGCAAGAACTAGGCTCCTCATAGACATGGTGTGTAAGATCCACACCAATATACATAATTGATAAAAGGTGTGACTTTCGTAGAGCAAAGGTGTAAGAGATTTGATGCGCCCCAAGAGTTGATACGTCCTACAATAGACGAGGGAAACAAGCGACCGAGTAATGTGAATTTCGCCGAGGTTTCCAGGTACCATGACTCGAACATGACTTGTTTGCAAAAGGAAGGCCTAGTCAAACGGAAGCCTGGTGAAGCCCCCACACCGTCGTGATCAAGATAAGCAATGAGGGCCCCGGATCTGCCCTGGAGGCGCCCTGAGAGATCCCCAATGAGCACCTAAAACCACTTGCTTGGGGGCTGGCTTAGGGGCCCCCCTCCCTGCAAATCATTTCGATCATGACGAGGCCCTAAGGCTTATCCTGCCAAGCCGCTAAGCGAGACGCACATCAAGTCCTCGCTCGCTCCAGGCCGCAATCACACCAACAATACTGTACATTACATAGTCCACGCACCCTCCACCTCTTCCAAAATGGAAAACGACAAAGGCGAGCTCGTCGACCTGTAAGCCTTCCCTCCCCTCGTCATCCGACTCCCTCTCCCTCCCTCGCCCCCAACACCCTCTCCACACATTCCCCCTCCCACAAATATAACCCAACTCAGCTAACACGTCCTCTCAAACAGCTACGTCCCCCGCAAATGCTCAGCAACCAACCGGATCATCAAAGCCAAAGACCACGCCTCGGTACAAATCTCCGTCGGCAAGGTCGACGAGAACGGGCGCTACACGGGCGAGAACCAGGTCTACGCACTATGCGGATTCGTACGCGCGATGGGTGAGGGCGATGATAGTCTGAATAGACTGGCGCAGAGAGATGGGCTGGTGAAGGGAGTGTGGAGTGGGAGCTCGCAGCGATGAGTGGTGTGGGGATGGATACGGTGAGCAACGGTGAGCAAAGGAATCGCCTCAATTGATCTCGAGAGGTAGTGGCTAACGGAAATTGAGGTCGGTAGATGAGAGATACGCATGGTTGGCTTATGAGCCTTTGAGATGATCTGAGGACATAGACAATAAAACATGCGATTCAACCAACTCAAATCCTCAAGGTCGGCAATTGCTATGACTAGCTCTGTGTCTAACACTGTCTTACCAATTTATATTATTTTCTCGTCCCTCGGATTCTGTGTATAGTCCTCTCAAATTCTACTCCTCTTCGGGCATCTCTGCATGTTTCAACTCCATCCTACGCGCGGCCATACGCAGAGCAGATGAACGAACCGCTTCCCAGGGAGCAGGATCGCCGTCTCTCATCCTCTTCCATTCCTCATTACCACCATGGAATCTGAAGTTCCGCTCAAAAGGCCCCAGATCACAATACAAAGGTACCTCGCCTATGAAGAGACAGGATCGTTTAGACACAGATTTTGTCACAGATACGGGCGGGACATACATAAAGACTCCTTTATACCCAATTTCCACCCATATGCTCCCATTCAATTCAACCTCGATGGATGCTAAATAATACAGGATATCTAGAAATGCAGATCCACACCACTCATACACAACGCCATTGACGTTTTTCTCATGCAGTCTCCCTACCCAATCCCTCTTTATACATTGCCAACGCCTTCACTCTACTTTCTTTGTGATCTACACACATCTTCGGATACCCTCCAAGGTTCTTCGCTCCCTTGCCATGCGGATCATGGATAGCCTTGCCCTGTACTTTGCTAAGCTCCGGCACCCACTTCCGGATATATTCTCCCTCAGCATCGAACTTCTCACTCTGCAAGATTGGATTGAAGATCCTCTTAAAAGCCTCATTGTCAGCCTGACTCTTTCAAATGTATCTAAGCATCAAAGCATGTCTTCGTCAACAGAACAACTCACAAAGTAAGGCTGCGGATCCACACCCGTACTCGCACTAAAGCCCCACCCGCCGTTATTGGAAGCGAAGTCGCCGTCAATTAGGTGTTCCATGAAATAGCGCTCGCCCATGCGCCAATCGAGGAGGAGATCTTTGGCCAGGAAAGAGGCAACGGCCATGCGGGCGCGGTTGTGCATGTAACCTGTGTGATTTAGTTGGCGCATGGCGGCGTCGATGAAGGGGTAGCCTGTTCGGCCTTGTGTCCACTTTTCAAATAACTCATCATTGTATTCCCATTTGATGTTGGTGTATTCCGGTTTGAAGGGTTTATTCATGCTCGTGAATTTGTTAGTTGAAGGTTGATGGGGGAGTGAAGGGAGTGTACCAGACATATGGCCAGTGAGCTAGCACGTGTTTGTAGAAATCTCGCCATGCAACTTCGGAGATCCAAGTTACGATTCCTGCATTTCCACCATCTAAATTTTTAGTGGAGTTGGCATCTCTTGCAGATGCAACTGCAGTCCTTGCGCTGAGCGTCCCAGAGGCGAAATGTACACTTAAAACAGCTGTGTTGTTGGCCGCAGGGAAGTTCCTTTTGTCTTTATAGTTATGCGCCCTCTCCTTGATAAATTTCTCCAATCGTTCCCGCGCCTCGTGCTCGCCGGGCGGCCACAGACTGCTAAAACGCTTCTTCTCTTCATCTGTAAGCTTTTTATTTTCGGGCGCTTCCGGTATCGAGCACTCAAAAAGCTCCTTATAAGTCTCCCTTGCACCCTCGAGATTCTGACTCGGTGGTTCGAAGAGGGCGAGTTGATGCGGATGCGTATGCAGATAACTGACCCACGCGCGAAACCACGGACTGTACACCGCATACTGGTTGCCTGTCCCACTGCTCAGCTCCCCCGGTGCCACAACACATGTATCCGGTACTGCTTCAACAGCAACGCCCTTCTCGACCCCCATCCTCGTCATCAGCGCCTCCCTCCTCAGCTCATCAACCTCATACTCGATATTCGTATACAAATGATTAGCCCCCCATTGCTCACACAGCTCGAATATGCGCTCCGGCATCCTCTTCCTCTTCTCGACCGTCTCCACATACAACGGTATATCCAGAGCAGCCAGATCCGCTTTCAGGACCTCCAGCGTCCTCAGCACAAAATCCACGCGCACGGCGCTTGTCATATGGGCTTTGTAATCCTGTGGTGAAATGATGTGTAGGCATATCAACGGCACGCCTTTGCTCTTTGCCTTTTCGGAGGCGAGGTGCAGCGCTTTATTGTTGGTGGTTCGGAGGTCGCATTTGAACCAATGGACTACTGCGTCTTTGACTGGAATCTGGTCACGCTGGGTCTTAGTCTCTTTCTGAGCTCTGTCTAACGTTTTGATCGGGCGCTCGATCCCGTCGATTTTGTATTGGAGACAGCGTTCGTTTGTCATTTCGGGGGGGTAGAATTCGCGGTCAACAATGTTGTATTCCTCCTCTTGTTTCGAGTCTTTGAAGGATAGGGCTTCGCTTTTGGGCTTTTTGCTGGGGAAAGAAGGTGGACTGGGGGCTTTGCGTTTGGTGCCATTTGGTGCGGTATTTCGAGGAGGCAAACTCATAGCTGTTGAGGTTCGGAATGCGTGTCGAAAGGCTTGTTGATTGAGAGTGTTTCTGAAAGGCAATGAAAGTGAATGAACGCAGAATTGGAATTGCAAGATTGTTTTGGTAGAAGCACGGACGAACATACAGTGTCAATTTCAGGACTCGATATGCAAAGCTTCTGGGCAAGAGCGTAGGAAAGGAATTACGAGCATTAATTCTGGAGAAGAGTGAATCGTGACGTAGAGTACCGCGATCTGGATGCGGGAGATCGACATGCAAGATCTTAGCGCCATCTGTCAAAGATGAGATTCAGGAACGCAAATAATTCACTTCCAACCTATGTTCACACTTGCTTGGCAGGGGCAGAGTCAATACTCCAAAGTGCACCTTGGATAAAAGGTATGAAAGGTTTTGGGGAAGCGTTTGTATCTTATTTGCTATGTCCACGTTTTCGCCAAATATGCAGGCAACAGTACGCCAACGCTATGCTTGGGTATTTCCATCGTGAGGTATCCATCATCAAATACAGATCTTCAACCTTCCGGAGGCGAATCTTGTTCTATGAGCATGTACATCGTGAATAGGAAAGTAGGATAATGGCTCATCGCCGCGCTGAAAGAACAACTGCCATCCAAGGCTAAGAGCAGATTACCCGCTCACTTCTGAGGCAGGATCTTCGACCTCTTCGCCATCTTACTGCACAATTTGTTAGCACAACTACGCTTGCCAGCGGCAGGTGCAGTTCCATTCTTGGGTGCTGAAGCCATTGTCGCTGCAGCAGCTGTCGCCGTCCCCGTGAAGGTACCAATCTTCGGCGACGAGGATGCCACTGGCGCAGCGGCTGCTGACGCAGTAGCTGATGCTGCTAGCGGAGAGGCCGCTGATGCAGTCTCTGCATTTGCCATTGCTTGAACAGTCGAGGCCGAGCCTGCTGGTGCTGCCTGAGGAGTGATGGAAGGTGCCATTGGTGGTGGTCCAGCCTCAGCTGAGGCAGGAGCCGATGCTACAGGTGGTGATGCTGCTACTGGGGCTGCGGCCGAAGCTGCGGGCGCGGACGCTCCAGTTGCTAATGCCGCTGGAGGCGCTCCTGAGGTGACTGGCGGTAGGAGGACAAGCGAACTTGGCGGCATATTGGGAGCCTGTGATTTTGCGGGAGCTGCTGGGCCTGCGGCCGCAGGAGCAGAGGCCACTGAAGCTGCAGCAGCGGGTGCTTGAGGTGGAGCTTGCGCGCCCACTTTAACCGAAGCAGAGGCGGCGTAGACGGTTTGCATGGTCTGGATGACTGTCGCCATTGAGGTCGGAACTGTGACGATAGCCGCAGAAGTGGATGTTACTGCCGCATTCGCCGCTCCAGCTGCCGCTCCATTGACAGTGACAGTTACGGTGACTGGGGCCGCTGCTCCTCCAGATTTCAGAAGCCCAGCTGCACTGGGGAATTTCGAAGCCACGGCTTGATTGAGATAGGCGAGGAATTCAGAAGCCGCAACCTGCTCTGAAGCTGATACACCAGCGTTCCCAGCTGGGGTGGCCACACCGGCAGCTGGAGCTGCAGAAGGCGTCGAAGCTTCTGGTGCGGCCGGAGCAGCAGGGGTGGAAGCCACTGGTGCCGCCGGAGCTGCGATTGCTGATGAGGCTGGTGGAGCAGCTTGGGCAGCGGCTGGAGCTGCAGCAGGCGTAGAAGCTACTGGTGCCGCCGGGGCAGCAGGGGTGGAAGCCACTGGTGCCGCCGGAGCTGCAATTGCTGATGAGGCTGGTGGAGCAGCTTGGGCATCGGGAGATGATGCTTGAGGGGCAGAATTTGGCTGTGCAGCTGGCGAGGGACTCATGAGCGCCTTGATCTGGCCCGCAATCGCCATGTGGGCGATCTCTGATGGTCCAGGTACTGCAGGTGCTGCTCTAGCTTCCAGAGCCCTGGTGGCTTTGGTGCCCGAAATGTCCACGTCCATACAGGTTGTATATATCTCAGCTTTGCCCTTGGGAAGACCTGGGTCGACTCCTGGCTCAGTGAGCCAGTCCCACACCCAGTAAAGAGTATAAGGCTTACCACTGGGAGCGTCTGTCGGAAGAGCGATGCTGAGCTGACACCACAGGCCGGTGCCCATAAGTGTGTCTGCAGCTTTTGGAAATTCCTTTTGACGTTTTTGGGAGATGTTGCCAGCGTTTTCCTGGTAGCATTGGCCGTCATCGAAGCTTCCGGTCGCCAGGAGCTTTCCCCGCTTGTCGCCGCCAGTACCTGCCTGGTTCCACTGCTGGAAGACGTCTAAGAATTGTTCGGAAGATTTTGGCTGTGTTGTGCCATAGACATAGATGTTGCCACGATTTGGTTGCTTGCCAGGCTGATTCTCTGGCAATGTGACGTGACCGTTCTCCTGATATTGAAGGGCAATGAAATCACCAGCGGCCGCTTGGAGCCTTGGACTCTCAGCAGATTGGGTCTGTGTCAATTGTGACTGCTTGCACATGGGATCGGTAGACTTGATGCTCGTCGTATCGACAGAGGTGACCGCGTTGAGAGGTAGGACCGATGGAGGTATTGCCTCTGATGCAGGTGATACCTGTCTTCTGTTCAACGCCCTGTTTTCAAGAGCATCACCGGCCGAGGGTAAGATGTGGACCATGGAATTATCTTTGAAGCCAGGTGCCGTTTGCAAGGTGTTGCCCCGAGCGTAGCCTGGATGACCCACATACTTGTAGTTGGAAGGATCGACCACCATCATTTGCTGAATCCATGAATGTGCCGTGGATGGTGTAACGAGGAGTGCAAGCACCGCCAGGGCACTTGCTGATGAGCAGCGCATGCTGGACTTTGCGTGTGGCATGACACTTAATGCTGTCGTAAAGAGGAGGGTGAAGAGTACGGCCGGCGTTGTTTTGGTGTAAGTGGATGTAGGTGTTGATGGTTTTGGGTGTATAGGTATGTAGCGAGAATAGGAAGAGAAGAGAATCGAGAAAGATAGAAGCGAAAGTAATTAAGTAGAAAGAAACTCACGGTCAACGTGGTGGAGAAACAAAGGAACAAAGAAAAGTCATTGATGTGAAGAGAGTGTCATTGTTATTGTCAACGGTGACAACAATGGGGATCGTCGAGACACGACGACAACAGAAATCCTTTGAAAGTGACACGAAGGAGATACTTGTAATTGAATAAAAGCACACGGGTATCTTATCGCGACACAATAGACAAAGAAGCCACTCTCTATGAGTTCGCATGGCTACACCATTTTTGGGTTGTCGAGACGATTCATGACCAATGGTGAGGCGCTTCGTACTACGGCATCAAACTCGAAGTCTGACGCAAATCATGTGAAACATCTCTCGATGAATTCCGGACCATTCGGGCTATATTGAAGTCGCGAGTGAGAGCAGGATGCCAAGTTCAGTGAGCAGTACAGCCTATACTTGGTGAAGGGGTTCAGTTTGAGGTTTCTGAAAAGAGCGCGTGGTTGGTGGCGGCGAGTCGTACTCGAAAGCCATGAGACATGTTTCTAGGTTCGAGTTTACAAGTCACAGGGCAATTGTCTGAAGGATGTGCGACAATGTCTGAGGCTCAAGATCCAGTGATGTGGTCGACTCAAAGAGTTTCAAAATTTTGGCGTTTCACAGTTTTCGTATTTAGCGCCACCGCTAAAAATGGCTGTCAGGCCTCTCCAATCAACTACAATTGGAGACAGATACTTCATTTTGGTAACATCTATCATAATTTTTATTCAATGGCTGCTTCTAAGCAATACTTTACATGCTCGCGCGTTAATTCAACTACCTTCGTGATCCATGAAGACGACAAATACGAAGAGCATCCCTTCATCTATGTCAAGATATATATCAACCCACCTCTTGTCGTCCTCTCCGACACCGGTTGCGCGGGAGGCTCAGAGCAGACTCATAGCAGTAACCTGAGGGACTTCATCGAGACATGTCCGCTTCCTTCGAATGATGGAAAGCCCTTGAACCCAAGGGACTCTGACGGGCGCCCATCAATGAAATATACTATCTTCAGCACGCACTGCCATTATGACCATATCCTAGGTCTCACTCACTTCCCAACTTCTATGACAACTATCGTTGCGTCATCGTACGACAAAGACTTCGTATTAAAGAACTTGGCTGAGCATTCGCTGTGTGATTCTGTTGGCGTGGCACTGCCTGAGTACAAAATATCTTATTGGGTCAAAGACTACGAATGGTACGACTTCAATGGTCACAATGTGAGGCTCCAGTGTCTTCATACCCCTGGGCATACACCGGATGAGCTGGCTTTCTACGACCCAGAAGAGCGCCATCTCTTTGTTGGCGACTCATTCTACGAACGAGTAGCTGCAGACAAATCGTATGAGCAAGCCATCCTCTTTCCGAAAGAAGGCAGTCTGCTCGACTACATGAAGTCTGTGGACAAGCTGGTTGCCTTTGTGCAAGAGAAGAATTCTGAGCCCGGCAAGCCGCCCGTAAAGATTGGGTGTGGCCATGTCACGTCGGCTGTCGACGGACGTGAGATTTTGCTGGCGGTAAAGGAATTCTTCGTGGGCATCCTAGGTGGGGAAGTGCCGATTGTGGAGTCGGAACATAAACGAGGAGAGGAGTATGCAACGTATAAAGAGGAGGGAGAGCCAAGATTTTCTATGACAGCACCTAAAAGACTTGTGCTTGATGCGAGTAAGGTTGTGCGAAGTGGATCCATTTCGTAGGATAAGTCCTTCAAAGACACACTGTAAATATTCTCAAATATGTCGCGCTTGGTGTCAAGGCATCCTACGGGGGCTTTGAAGAGAGCACGAAACAGCGAGAAGCTTGTCCACAGGAACAACGACTCGAGAGAAGAAAAACCCAGCTTCGATGCAAACCAGGCACGAGTACCAGAAAAGGATAAATGCTGTGCGGAATGTTCCGCCCGCACAAAACAAAAGAAGCCAGCTGCGGGGGATAAAGGATGCGGAGACACTCACCATGCCATGACACATGGGCGACCCACGGCTTCTGTGAAAATCATCTCCAGAGCCCATTGGCGTTGCGTAGAGATGCCAGGCTCGGAAGTAGGTGGCTCTTTCAAGCCAGCTCTGCTGGTCGTGGATGTGCAGGAAGACTTTTGCCCCCCTGTAAGTAGATCAACAGCAGACTAAAACCGTCCACATTAAGCTCACCAGCTGTAGGCAGGCTCGCTGGCTGTTGGCGGAGGACGTGAGATAGCCCCGACGATCAACAGTCTCCTCGCGATGCCGTTCGCCCTCAAGATTGCCACGAGAGACTTCCACCCTCAAGATCATATTTCTTTCGAGACTTCCCACCCTTCGTCAAATATCAAAGCCTTCGAATCTTCCGTGAAAATCCCGAACCCTTCAGACAAGTCCCAATCGCATGAGATACCCATATGGCCAGTCCACTGTGTCCAAGGCACCAAAGGCGCAGAAATTATTCCTGAAATCGATATCTCGAGGCTCGACGAAGTGGTCGAGAAGGGCAAAGACAGTGGGCTGGAGATGTTCTCCGGCTTTGCGGACGTCTTTGGTAGCAAGTCTTCAGATGCAGCCAGCATGGACCTGGCTGGACGGCTCAAGAGCGCTGGAATAACTCATGTCTTCACTGTAGGGATAGCTGGAGATTTCTGTGTCAAATGCACAGCTCTCGATGCGAAGAAGGAAGGTTTCGAGGTCTATGTGGTTGAGGAAGCGACGCGAAGTGTCGATGTTGGAGAGAAGGGGTGGGGAGCAGCTAAAGAAGAGATGGAGAGGGCTGGTGTCAAGACTATCAACGTCAACGGCCCAGAGATCGACAGAGTCGGGAAGCTGTCTTGAGGACAAACATGGCACCAATTCTTGCTTTTTAAAGAAACCGCGAAGAATAGATCACCAGACATCATCTGGTTAAGCTAAAGAGCTAAGTCACTCTGGATCAGGTTTGTCTGGGAATCTGCCACCAAGGAACACAAGCTGGTGAGACCTGAAAGTCTACCTGGACAACACACTCTGCATCATGTTAAACGCGGTCTTTCCACCATGGATAATCATGAATCACAAGGGTTCGACTCTTGATCTTAATCTGATCTTGAATGTTTCTGGTTGCTATGCGCCGGAGCGGAGCAACCTCCTTCCGGTCTTAGCGCGTTCCAGCTGGGCGATCTGCCATGATCTATCGTCATGCATTCAAATCGCGTCAACAGCTCATAACAAATCCCAAACTCCACATTCAAGCATCAACTCGAAAGCTATCATCATGGTGTCTTCAAAGGGAAAGCCTACCGATCCCAAATTGCGCGAGGAAGCAAAGGAGGGTAAGTACCCTAGCTTTCTGAGCGCTGGCGCGACTTTGATATCTGAGCTAATTCGCATACTTGTACAGATGTGAAGCAGATGCCTAACAAGGATGGCAGTGGAAAGGGCCACATGGCTGCATGGAAGGTCAGTTGTCTCGTTCTCCTGAGCTGTGAATTGTCCTGTTTATTGCGCTTTCTTTGGAAAGCGTCGCATGGTCCACCTCATCCTTCAGTCGCAATGCTGACATTGCGCGCCATCACAGTCAGGCAAGATCTCCCAAGAATATGAAAACCGCGGCGGCGGATACGAAAACGAGCCCGGATCCAAGAACGAGCCTACCAAAGGTGCTCCCAAGGCCAAATCCGACGAGAAGAAAGAGGCTGAAGTGAAAGAGAGCGGCGACACGGCTGAAGAGAAAGAGAAGCCCAAGGCGAACAGCGCAAAGAAGGCGACTGGCAAGAAGGCTGAGAGCAAGCCTAAGGCGCCCAAGGCACCCAAGAAGGAGAAGAAGGCTCCGACTGAGGGAATACGCAAGAGTTCGCGCGTCAGCAACAAGCGTAGCGCGCCGAATTATGAGGAAGAAAAGGATGAGAAGGCACCGGCTAAGAAGGCTAAGACTGCGAAGAAGTGATGCACTTCTGCCCAATTTCTTGTATTCTTTGATTCTTCGGCAGGCTCTTGAGTGCTCGGGCTTGCAGTGTTGGCCGATCGATACCCTGAATGTGTCTCACATAGGATAATGGAGAATTTTGTGTATTATTAGATGGGGTCGAGCAATCAGAGAATCACTGGCAGTAAACAATCCAAAGCTATCCACTGTGTCCTTACTGTTACGGATGTCAACATGCTGATCGAAATGATGGTCTTCGCCCTGGGTCCGCATACCATGTTCTGTCCAAAGTGATTGCACCTCTTGAGCTTGCATTGTGCGTGTAAGAATACATGGAAGAATGTTCATGCATGGAGGCAAGTTCATGGGCAAAAGCTTCTACTGTGCATAGATGTGCTACTCGTTGACACTTTGATCGAACGTCTTTTCTGCTCCAGTGACCACGCACAGCGGTACGTGGAGGGACCACAGCACCTCTTGTGAACATATTGGCAGCTCATCAGATCTTGAATTGCCAGCTTTCCTGCTTTACTAACCGCTGACCCGAGCCCATCAGCCGCTTCGTCTACTTCGTGCAAGCTGCCGTCTCACCTCTGGCTCTCACTGAAGTAGGTTCTATTTGCTTCAGGTGATAAGAATATAACTCATGTGAGTGCTATACATGCATGACTTTGGCCTCGTTCTCCTACAACATTTGGTATTCAGCGCTCAAAGGCAATCCTCAAGCACTTCAGGGCAAGGGCACGAAGCGGTAGTAATCAGATCATTGGGTCTTGTCCCAACATGCTCGCTCTAGGTACTATGACCTCATTGGGTTCCGGGCTGAAAGCTAATGTTCGCGATTGTTTTACGAATTGGGTCGGCATAGCCTCGCCGTAAATACCACGCTTGCTCTATGTACTTATGTAACCACGTCCTGTACTGGTGGACTAACGCCCATGCTAGACTAGTCTCCATCGACTGGCTAGGCAACTTCGTCATCGCATACCCACAATCCCTCGATTGCTCGATCAGTAATGAGGAGGATACTCGGGAAATGGTCCTGGATATTTCTGAACAAGAAGACGCATGTCGTCCATGAACTCATCTCGAAACACTGTGGACTCGCTGAACGAAATCGAAGCTTGTATGTTGTACTTCCTATTATGATATCAACATTCCTGCAATGCATCAATGACACGCACAGAAAACTTACAACGAGTACAAGATAATACGATTGCCGAAGTCTTCTTGTGGCGCAGATGGTGGCATATGCGCCAAATATGCACTGTAGTATTCAGCGCCGAACTGGTTTCGGGCTTTGTACCTATGCTACGGGTAAGCTTGAGAGGCGGAGGCATGCAGAGAGTGTTTGGGCCGTACCAATCCCCAAGCTCATCTACGTAGCTGTCAGCATCTACTCCACCTTGGCTTTAGGAAAATGGAGGATCGCTTACACTCATTATGCGCATACAATGCCTTTCCATCAAAGATTAAAGGCTCTCCGGTTGCTAGGTCCGTGCAAGCGTTTCCGTACCATAGGTCACCTGCGTAGGAGGAGAGTAAGCATATCTCTTGGTTTGATGAGAAGTATCGATCAAGCCAAGAAGATGTGTTTTTGGTGAGCTAATTGAGCGATAACAAGACATATCTGGCACTTCTCTCGGGTAGGGGATGACAAGCTTTACGATTCAAATGAGCACGACAAAACATATTAGGCAACTTGATGAGCGATGAAGTGCGGCTTCGAGAAGTCCTCAAGCAAGGGAGAGGGGGCGGGGAGTGGGGCCGCATTCAGCGGCTTGGGAATGATGTTCCTCGTTGAGGTTGATAAGCGATGACAGGACAAGCTATGAATTTTCCGGAGCAGTGAAACCAATGTTTCGCAAGTTCAACGCGCATGATGAGACACTGCTCTTCGCATTGATCGAAGACGCTCGAAGATGCACATACCGTGGCACAGTGATGGTTTGACCGTTCGTTCCGCAGTCTCCAGTGGGCGAAGAAGCCTGGGAATCACGACATCCAGCAGGGTCGCTGAAAGGTTGACAAGCTCCTCATCTGGTCCACGCGCCTGCCACTCCATCTTTAACAGACTTCTGATGAGCTTGGCAAAGCATTCTTCCCATGTATCGCTCCATGCCTCCCCAGCCCTACTCGTACGGCAATGGAAGCCATATTTGCCGTTTGGCGAGGTGGAGGACTTGTGTAAGTTGGCTAGCTTTGCACAGAAGCGGGCAGGTGAGACCATGCTGTCATTGAAGTCGTGGAAGGTGCAGAGGAGGAAGTATTGGGAGGGATCGGATTTGTAGTTGTCCCATATGATGGGGCGAGGGGAGAAGCTGTTGTCTGTGTCATAGATTGCTTTGGCAGTCTCATATTCTCCTTTCATGCGCCATTTGCCGGGGTCGGTTCCACTTGGACACTGCACCGAATATCAGCAAGGTACAGAAACAAGGAACAAAAGTAGCAAAATAAGTCGGAGTCTGGGATGCCTGCGCACTCGACCTGAGCACTCAATTGGGCATTGAAGCTCACGTCACATCCGGTGCGGGCACAAAGGGGCAGACACTGAAGCAATAAATTTGATATCCAGGTTCCTGGTGCAATGGACGCGAGGACGAAATGTAGAAGACTTGAGCAATTGATTGGGTATTCGTGCTCACTCTAGAGGCACCAGTGAGCTGAACACGACTTATCTTAAGTGCTGACAGATCGAGTCTTGACTGTTCTGCACTGCGTTTCCGAGCTCTCAAACCCCGCCACCTGTCACTCATTCTGTCCGTGAAGAACAGAAAAGATACATACCTCCTTGATAAAGAATCTTGCGTCTTGACCATTGGGAAGCTTGGCTTCAAGCTTGAAGCATGAAGCCCACCCTGCTTTGCCATGAGGTGTCTTCGAAGTAACTCTTGTTCCTTTGGGAAGAGCTGGGAAACGTAAACTTCCGTCCTCAAATCAACAGTTCTTTAGGCCTACCAGCTAGCACATTGGCATCAGCAACATCTTCATGACCTTTCATGTCATGTCCAGAGACGAGGGTCTGATCGTAGGTATCTGTCATATCTACCTTATCGAAAAGGAAAATTAAAATGAAAGACAGCAGCTTTGTCTACTCCTCTGATGACTCCGAGTGAAGGAGAGTCAGGAAGTGAATCTATTCGTAGGCTTTAAGAAGGATGTACGACCTACCCCGTGCACGAATGAGGCTTGTGGTACCCTGCTCGTGTACCCTGGCAGATTCACTAAAACAGGGAAAGCAGGTGAAGTGTAGAAAGTCAACACAGGATGCACTTCAAGAATTTTGTACTTCAATTTGTCGTTATTCAAATCTTCTTTGACAAACGCACCATGAATACGAAAGCATATATATAGCTGCAATATGGCTTGAAGTGGGATTTTGAGTAGTGATTTCATGGCTGGGGTCTCTATCTTTTCTTCTTCCAACGTTCTTTATTCTTCTTTGAAAGTGCTGTGAAAACTTTCGATGTATTGTTGATATAAAAGCGTGACCGCCTTCACTGAGGCGCAGTACTCTTATCTACTTGAAACCTATCCCCAGTAGGAATGCAGGTTCAGTGATGCTATGGTTTCGATAGCTGTCAAATGGTGTCAGTAATAACATACACGACGTACAAATACTCGGGCAGTTACTTACCTAAGAACGCCTATCGCTCCTGGCTCCATCATCATCGGCAGTGGAGTCTCCATAGGATATCTCAGTCAAAGCTTGGCAAAAGCGCGAAGGAGATGACTATGTGCTACCTGATATTGCATATCAGCCCACATTCTTCATTGTCCAGGGCTACTACCGACCAGCATGATGTCTACTGGCTTCTCTCCGTGCATACATGGACGATGAATTTGATGAATCTTCGCGATAAGGCCGTCTAGGCGGTCCGTCACCTGCTGCGCGGTTCTAACCACTTTTCAGTGGTCGAAACTGAAGATATATTATACCTGACTCACTCGCCATCTTCACATCCATCCCTCCAGATATCCCAGGGTGATTCCTTATCAAGACCTAGCTCCTTTCTGCGGGCTCGGATCTCTTCCGTCAAGAGCCCTTCATATTTCCCATAATCCCATTCAGCAAGTTCTTCAGTCGTTGTGACCTTCTTCTCTTGAAGCAGGGTTTCTTCCCCAATACCGCCGAAGAGTAGATCAAAAGTCGTCTGAGCCCGTTTCCGAGGACTGATGAAAACATGCGCGAGCTTGCGAGGGCCTATCACCTTCTCAGGCCGAATTAGAATTCTTGCGCTTTCTCGAACTTGCTTGACCCCGTTGTTGGTAAGCTTGAGTTCTGTAATGCCTGTATAGCGGCCATTCTTCGTCCACTCTGTCTCGCCTTTCAAATTATGTGTTAGTGCACTTTATATATCGTCTTCTATTTTAGTTGTATATACCATGTCGAGCCAAGTGCATACGGGGCGTACCAGCGTCCTTCTCAGACAAAATTAATACCTTGGTTCAGGAGCACCGCTATATGACAAGACATTAGATATGAGCTTTAGACAGTAATCGCAGCGCCTCTACGAACGACAAGCAGATAATGTGAATATTATAATAGTAACAGCCCTCACTACATCAGCGTCTCTAAAGTCAGAACCCTTGTTCTCAGAGTTTATTCATGTGACCCATTAGACCGGATGGATGACTACTAAAGTATTTTCCAGAGGTTTTCCGTTTTTCAGTGATGCTGATCATAGCAATCTATAAATAAACAGCCGAGGAATCACGTGACCCAACAAGACTCACATCAATGAATACAGAAGACGATGTCTCATTTCCCTGGTACATCGAAAGCTAGCTTCTACCCAGTATCATTGCTACAGACCCTTGCTCCTACACTTCTTGTTGTTCGTTAATATACGAATCACTGTAGAAACTTTGAGACTCGGCGCTTTGAGGGTAGCGTCACGATACTCGATACTACTCGTAGCATGCCATTCTTTCGCAGGTACCAATCCAGATGTGGAAAAAGGACATAAAACTATGACTCTGCTCCTTCGATAGTAAAGAGGGACTGGAATGAGACCCTATTCGTGGGCTTTGCATGGGTATGCCTTCGGTGGCGGCTCCCTGCATGAGGGCGCCTATCTGAAATGCCTTACGAATCCTGCCCCTCGAGAAGGATGGTCGCCTACCCAGTGCAGAGTATATCTTCCTTCGGCGGACCTTGGGGACCTCCGCCTTTTCAAATGACACAATATCGAGAATGGCTCTCACTAAAGCGGATGATACGCAACAGCACACACAAAGCTCGCGGGGCTCTTCATTTTTCAGGCTGAAATCTAATAATCTCAAATTAAAATCCAAAGAAACAGACGAAAATGCCAAAGGCAGTCTAGGACTCAACCTGTTGTATTGTCCCACCAACCCAGTGGCTGATTTTGTCTTCGTCCACGGTCTTGGAGGTGGATCCCGGAGGACATGGAGCAAATCCAGCAACCTGGAACACTTTTGGCCAAGATGGTTGCCGCAAGCTCCTGACTTCAAAGATGTTCGTATCCATTCGTTTGGATACAACTCAGACTGGGCCTCCATGAGGCAGGATATGTCCAACATCTCAGACTTTGCTCTCCTTCTACTCAATACCCTACAGTACACAGACACCATTTGGCACCCTAGTGGGGTTCCGATTGTATTCATTGTGCACTCTATGGGAGGTCTGGTAGCGAAGAAGGCATGCCTACTCGCACAGCAGGATGCAGCATTCCAGGATCTTGCCTCTCGCTTTCGTACCGTTGTATTCCTGGCCACGCCCCACAGGGGATCTGATGGTGCCCATGTGATCAACAGCGTATTACGACTATCGTTTGCCCACGCGCCTCGCCAGTATATTGAGGATCTGGAGCGAAATTCTGCGACCCTCCAATCTATAAATGAAGACTTTCGCCACCTTGCGGACAAACTTGAGCTATACTCATTTTTTGAGACGATGAAAACAGCATTTCTGATTGGCGGTATTGGTAACGTGATGATTGTGGACAAAAGCTCTGCTACACTAGGATATCCACGCGAGCGCCGATTCCCAATCCAGGCGAACCATCGTGGTATCTGCAAGTTTGACGAGCGTACCGATCCAAACTATCTACTTATCAAAAGCGTTCTTGCTAGTATCGTGAGAGCTAGGGGGGAAGAAAGTCGGTGTTCTGTTTCCCCTGAGACGAGGTGTGACCGCGCTAATATTGTGTGTAAGATCCATCGCACAGACACGGGAACGTAAGACAAATCTCAAGATACTCCAGACTTTCTTGGGTGTGGCCAATAAGCCAGAAGATGACCTCGCCAACCATCGAGATGCTCGTATGACAAGCGATGCCTGCTCATGGATAGAGTCCCGGCCCTACTTTACTCGCTGGCGAGACGACCTCGAATCTCCACAATTTCTTTGGCTTCGGGCTCGACCAGGGTTTGGGAAATCTGTACTTGCTAGCTACGTAGTGGATCATCTGATCAATCTTGGCTTTGATTGTAGCTATTTTTTCTTCGCCCACCGCCATCCACTCAAATCATCTCTCAGTAGGCTGCTGAGATCAATCGCGTACCAAATGGCCTTGGGGCCAGATGACCACAAAATCAGAGAATACCTCCTCGCTCTACAGGAGGATGATGTTCAACTCGACCACGAAGATGAGCAAGCTATATGGCGCAAGGTTTTCGTTGCTGGGATTTTCCGTATACACTCTGAGACACCAAAATACTGGATAATAGACGGCATGGATGAGTGCGATCAGTCTGCGGCTGTCTTTCCCCTACTTGCCAAATTAGATGTTTTACTATCATTGAGAGTCATCATCACCAGCCGAGACACTAATGAGATGACGAAGTCCTCTGCGCAACTGAAGACTCGATTACAGTGCGAAGAGGTATCTGTCCAGGATACAAGACAAGACATCAGAACCTATACTGAGGAGAAAGTTTCACAGCTAAATTTGGAAGATGATTACACCAGTCATTATGTGATGACTGCTGTCCTCGAGAAGTCACGCGGGTGTTTCCTGTGGGTGAAGCTCGTGCTCAGGGAGCTAGCTGACGTCCATATGAGAAGTAGTATTGAGCATGTCCTTGAAGATATTCCGGAGGGCATGGATTCGTTGTACACGAGAAATCTCGATGTAATGTCGAAGCAGGTACACGGCAACAGCAAAGGGCTAGTCCAGGCGATTCTGACTTGGACCATGTGCGCTACTCGTCCACTGACATTTGCTGAGCTTCATAGAGCTCTGAAAATTGATATTGGGGAAGACGTGTATCGATTGCGACAAGCAGTGAACTCCACGTGTAGCCAGCTCGTGTTCATCGACACGAATGACCTAGTGCAGCCCGTACATGAGACAGCTCGCGAATATTTGCTGAAGGACTCGGGATCAGAGTGGTCGATTTCCAGAGCCAAAGGAAATATGAGGCTTGTTGAGATATGCCTCAGATATCTCACTAGTCAAGAGATGGCAATCCCTCGTAGTCGCAAGACCAAAAATTCGCACACTGCGAATCAGCAGAGGTCTCCGTTCGCTATATATGCGTGCGCCGCTTTCTCTGAACATTTGCGAACTACCACGGCATCCTCCGATCAACTGCTCATGCTTCTGGCTAAATTCCTTCAAACGAACATATTATCATGGATCGATATAGTGGTGAAAGACTTCAAGTCAGTCCACCACCTCACTGTGACTGCCAAAAACCTCAAAATGTATCTGGATCGGAGAACTAAATACAAGTCTCCACCAGGAACAGATTTCAGCACCATCGATGCGTGGTCAGTCGATTTGGATAGGATTGCTACGAAGTTCGGCAAGAGTCTATTGAGCTCGCCTTCGGCTATCTACTGGCTTGTGCCAGCACTATGCCCATCGCAATCAGCCATTCGCAAGCGATTCGGGCGCGACGTGCGTCGAATCGAGGTACTAGGAATGGATTCGGGAACCTGGGATGATCGGCTTTCATGTATAATCCACAGGAATAAAAAGCCTTCCGCAGTAGCTTGTGGCGATAGCTTATTCGCAGTTGGGTTCTCCAGTCCACCAGGATTGATATGGCTTTATGGCACATCCACTTGTCAGGAGAGGCTTTCTATGACTCACCCGGAGAGTATTAAAGCTTTGGCGTTTAGCAGTGTGGGAGAGCTGCTAGCATCAAGCGGTCCAAACCATCTACAAGTCTGGGATACAGCCGACGGAAGCTGTCTCCTCGCATTGCAAACTCGCTATGAGCCGCTCTTCCTAGCCTTCGCAAACAACGATACGATTCTCTTAGCAGCATCTCGAGGCAATCATACATGTTCGTGGGACCTTCGACTTGATGGTACTGAGCGGGAGACCTACTCGTGGTATGACTCCGAAGGGTCCACTATCAGCCAGAACGTCCCTTCTATTGTGGTCTTTAATCACGAAAGGACCCTCTTGGCTGCCGTCTATAAAGGATACCCAATAAGTCTTTGGGAGACAGAGGATAACAGCTTCCTCGGCTATATCCATCGAGACCCTTCACGATTTGGCGACTTAACATCTCCAAGAGGGATTCGCAGGACCGGAGCCCATCCGCACGTCGAAGACATGGTATTTAACCCAAAGACCGACCAGCTTGTAGCTTCATACGCCGACGGCGAGCTATGTTGCTTTGATCCATGGTCACAGGAGTTGGAGATCAAAGAAAATGTCTACGTCCAGACTTTAGCGTGTAGTCCAGATGGTCGGACGTTGGCTGGCTGAGACTCGCACGGAACCATCCAACTTCGCGAATTCAGGACTTTGAGGTTGCTATATAAGATTGTTGCTTTTGACGACCCTATCAGATCCCTGATCTTTACCAGCAATAGCCTCAGGCTACTAGACATACGTGGCTCCACATGTAACGTCTGGGAACCCTCGGTCCTGGTTCGCTCGGAGCAGAACGATGATGAAAGTGCGAGCGATGCGCTGGGCCGCAACCCTGTCATAGTAGAGTCTGAAGACGCAGAGGAGATCATTTTTTTGACTGCAATGGTACCAGGCAATGGCTCATCAATCTTTGTTGGGAAGGAAGATGGTACTGTCGCAATACACGACTCGGCCATTGGAGCTGGGAAACAAGTACAAAGCTTGTATCGTCACACTGCTGGAACTGCTGTGTCGGTGTTCTCATGGTCTGAAGCACCAACCACCCTTGCTTCCGCAGATCTTGCAAGCAATGTCATCGTGACAAAGATAGCCTCTGCAAACTCTGACTCCAAGGTGTCATGTACAGAACTACTCGATGTTCGGCTAGACAACCAAGCTATCCGGGCTGTACTCCTCAATCGGGCTGGAGATCGCCTTCTGGTGTCCTCGTCCATATGTGTCTACCTCTACTCTCTTACGGGAGAAGTCATCAAGTCACAGACTTATGATAACAGCGTGGTCCAGGCCTGGCTTAATGACCCATCGGATTCAGCGCGTGTCCTAGGCTTGAGTCCATCGGGCTTACGGATCTTTGACTGGCAGACATTTCACGAATCTCGTCATATAACTTTCGTCAACAGAGCGACAACCGATATTTTCGGACCAAAACCGGTGATCAAACGAATGGCGGTTGTGCCAAAGAGCACTAAGATTTTGCTTCGTGTGGTTACAAGCCGGCCCAAGTCACAAATCACGAGTCTGCGTATCCTTGATGTTACACAGCTGTCCGCAGCTTTATCGACTGTACCACGCAAAGCCGATTGTGGGATTTCAGTACAGACGGGTATTGATTCAGCTATTCGTAGACAAGGACTACCCCAAAATTTCACTGATGCCGAAGAAGAGATCTTCGGCTTCATACCACCTCAGTATCTGAGAGAAGATCTAGAGCCGCTCACCGAACATCTAGAGCAAATCATTGCCACCATTCCGAATTCTTCTGAAGTCGTCTTCCTGAACAAGAATTTGTGGGTCTGTACCGTGGACATTGACAAATTCAGCACAGACCCTTCTTATACGCGGCATTTCTTCATACCCCATGAGTGGATAACGAATAATGAGGAAATGATCATTCAGGTTACTGCTCAGAAAGATATCTTACTCCTCAAGCGAGACAAGCTCATTATATTCAAGCGAGGCTTGAGGAATGGCGAGAAGGTTGCAATAGATTTGGACTGAAGAAGTCCTTACCGCTTGACCTTGCTTGACCATGGGAGGGCTTATCTTTCCCACCTGAGCATCGCCAGAGATGGTAGGCACACCGAAGAAGTTTCAAAAGAGCGGAAGAAAGCACCTCTTACGCTCGACCCGAAGCTGATGCAGGATTAGTTTTCAGGCGGCTGGTCACCAGTCGAAGGCTGGGATTATTCTTCTCTCTTCCCTCTTCCTCCCCCAAATGATAAAGGCCGCAAAGATCAGGAGAGATTTCCTCAGGTCGCAAATGGTGGCTGTTGCTGAGAATGGAATCGAGTGGCAACAAACTCCTGCTCTTACCCTAGGGCTCAATACTTGTTGCTCAACATGCATATGATCTGAAAGTCATGATCACATCATACTTTCGCGCAACTCATAAGTAATGTAAAGAACGCTCATTTCCCATGCTTGGGGAAGGAGGGGATTTGCGATGGGATGTTTGACATTGTTCCACCCTTCGAGGACTACAACGACTGGCCTCTCCTCACATGTGAATTGGCCTTTCTCTTTCATCCACTACTTCCGTTTCAAATCTCCTACGACTCATCATGCACCGACGATGCCCCACTCCCGTCTAGCTTGTAGACCGCAGTCGTCTTTCTCGCGAGAAGCATCTCCTCCTCTTTATTGGTGAGCATTTCAGCCGCCCACTCCGCCCAGTGCTTGACGACTGAGTACCTATTCATGCATGCAACTTCGTTGCCACCACCCTCCAGATTGCACACTGGACAATCGCTTCCAACAGGATCCTTGTCGGACCAAAGCTATGAAGAAAGTGATTGAGGCGTAGAGATGTTGCATGGATCATTTCTGATCTCGCTCAGACGTCTTTTGCCTCTTGTTCTCCAAGAGATGCTAAAGCTAGCGCGCCGCGAAGACAACCAGATATCTTCATGTATGTTTTGGGCACTCTGGCTAGTCTGCATATTGCGTAGGCCCAGTATTCGAAGTAGTCTCTTTTGGCGTTCTGCGACAAGTCCGGCTTGCATATGTGATCTATCTTGTCAGCAGTGGCCATTTCCTGGGTTCCCCAACATAACAATCAGCACTGTGACTTTGTCACTTTCTCCCACGTCCTCATGAGCTTTCTCTATCATCTTCACGGCCTCTAGGAGTTGCCATTCTCGACCTTCTCTCGCGTCGATGCACAGGTCGAAGCTGAATTTAGGGGAGTCCTTCCGGCCTAGCCATTGAAACGCATGGATGAAGGGTAGCTTTAACATCATCCCCTCCTCCTCAGTCTGCACGACGTATCGAAAGCCTTCGACCAGTCCCCATGACTCGCCAACACGCCCTATGGCCTGATCGTGATATGTTCTAAGCTTCGAACTCCCTGGCGGCATTGGTGCCTACGGGATAACACCCAAGCAGAGTGATGGGCGACCCTCCCCGTCGCCTTCTCTCGGCTTTGGCATGTCCTGGATCACGCGAGCTATCCACTCCAGTTCGTCATACCCTGTTGTCAAAATGTCGTTGATTTTGCGTCCACAATTTCTGTCCGCCTTGACAAGAACAAAGCCACGAATACCGGGATGGTGTGGTGGCTGGCACTCCCCAGTCGCTGTGAGGTATTCGTCAACAGAGTGCTGACTATGCAAAGGTGTACCCTTGGTCCAGTCGACCTCTTGACCGGGCCAGAAATGGACGTGGGAATCGACTATGTGGAAGTCACTCATCGTTGATGTTCGATTGGGCAAGCCTGCAAGGAAAGGATTTTGCAAAGCGACTGGCCTAATGCAGGCAGACCACAGGAACGACCCTGATACAGGGGATTTTGAAGAGGGGAAACAAAGCGAAGGCAGTACTCACGAATCTACAAGTCTAAAAAGAGAAAACAATCGATCAGTCTGGCAGCCATCGCCGTGCTCCTGTTGCAGTTTTTGATTGCTCGTTAAAACATGACCAGAATGAAGCTCTTAGACATATAGAAGTGTCTAGCCTTGTCTACTAGACCAACAACTATCTAGGATACTTTCCACATGCGCTTCGGGCATTGCCATCTTCACTCTTGGGGGAGGGACATGTCTCTTTAGAATTCGATAGAGTTTAAGCCTTGTTCCCTGACAACGAATTGAATGCAATTGTACATACTTACCGAGCATATGCTGGGCAAAGCATTTTTCAGACACTCATTCAAAATTGCATGCCAGACTTCCCAACATCTAATTCCTAAACCCCAGCAGATGTACTGGCGGCAGGACATCCACTGATATTTTTCTGGGCCACGTGCCGTCGTGTGACCATATCTTGTCCTCATACACAATCCGTCTGTGTGTCTGCTCCCTATATTGCTGCCTGTCAGACTCCGACTCCGCGGCCAGAAATCTATAGGTCGGCTAATCATCAACTAGTTGTTGTTATTGTTGTTGTTGTTTCATACGCACCTCAGCCCTTAGAGGGCTGAATATTAGCCGCTAGGCCATGTGGGGTTGAGTGTCTAAGGTACTATCCAGAGCATACACGGGGGGGTGAACCTCAGCCAGATTGATAAAATGAAGCCGAAAATGAAGCCATACAACGTTGTTGTGCGAAAACGGTGCTAACTCGAAAAGCTGTGCCCGCCAGAAATCCAATATTCAAGATCCCATGGGAGACGAGCTTAATGCTTGCTTCTCGAGGATGGTAAATATGAAGCCCGTAACTACCCCAAGTAATGTTGTTCCTGTGAGTTCATGATTGCAGGGGTGCCTTCTGCCAGAAGGAATAGAAGGCGTCATTCAGGAGACGAATCCTCCATGTTGGAGGGCCGGCCTATTTTCTGTGTCCGATTCGTTATGGATAGGTGTTTCCATGAATGAGAAGCTGTGGTAGAAGTCCGCTATGAATACTTAAGCAACGTTGTTGCCTTGACCCCGAGAGCAGGGATCACCTGATGACTGATCAAGACTAAACTGGTACTAGATCTTACCAAGTGCAGATCACTACCTGAAACACGCCGAGAGAGCCTCGCTAGCTGCATCAGGCCTCCCACTAACGTGGATAGCTTCAACGCTCGCGTGCGCTGGGAGATTGTGTATGGCGCAGTCATTATTCATAAACGCCCTCCTCCCAATGGAGGGCGTCGTGCTTTTTTTTGCTGTCGTCGTCCTGCCTTTTGGAGGCCTGCTGTTTGGGATTTGAGCCTTTGCTACTTTTGTTAAAGAGCCAGGCGTTACTATCATGGCTTCTCCGTGGTGGCTCGCAGCGTGTCTTTTTTGTCTTTTTGCCTGCGCGACTGCATTGAACAATACAAATGCCACGGGCACGCACCCAGCGACTGCAGTGGTCCTCGACAATGGAGCCAATTTCGCCGTCTGCGTATACCCTCGCAGCGTGAGTCCACACACCTCACCAACCCAAGACCAAAGTACTAACTAATCCAGGGCACCTACTCTTTCCTCTCCCGCCTCCTCTACTACTGCACCCTAATATTCTCCCTCTTCTCGCGCGCCCACCTCTGGCTCGTCGCCGGTGCCCTCGCCTCCGCACTCGTCTACTCCGGCTCCGCCGCCGTCCACGCCTGCCTCCTAGTCTGGCGCGGCCCAAACCCCTTCATCGAAAACGATAGGTAACGTTACCCACGCTGAAAATATGAGGGTTCATCATTCTCATCGAAAGCGATAGTTGGGCTCTCTACACAATCCTAAACGCTGCCTGTCTCATTACCGTACCCCTGTTGAATTGGTCAGGCACGTTAAGAAGATTAGGGCAAAAAGCGGCATCCCTGAAGGATAGGAAGGGCTTGAAAACAAACGCCGATGTCGGGACAAGAACGATAGTGATATACTGGGCCTTTCTGGTGCTTGTGGGCTTCATCTGTATCTGGCAACAAACCCGATACGGAGAGGATGACCTAAACACCGAGTATCCGGATATGAGCAAGATCATGTGTCTCCCCGGCACTAACGCATCGATGATGCTCTCGCCAAACGGCACGTTCCACCGCCGCGCTATTGACAGTACTTTTATTCAAGACAACGGCTGCACGGATCCGTGCAATCTGATTGACATCCCGAGTATCTTTCGGAATCGGAACGAGTTGACGCTGTTGAAACATAGCCAGGAGTTGTTGTGGAATTATACTATTCCGGGGCCGAAGTATCAGATGCAGGAGAAGATCATGAGTATCGCGAATGCTAATTTCTCCATCAATTACTGGTCACTGCCCTTCATCGTGCTGCAGGGTTTCATCACTGCGCTGTTCGGAAGGCGAGACCCAAGGGAGATTCGTGATCTCATATACATCACCCTTTTTATGGAGCATCCCATCTCGCATAAGCGCAGTGTGATGCGTATCCAGGAGGGGTTTATTAGGGCCTTTGCAGGCCTCAACTACCTCATCGCTTGTGCCGTCGTTATCTTCTGTGCGCCATTCTTCATTCTCAGCGTCGTGTCACAGGAATTCCAGCTTTGGAATAATCAGCCTGATTCAGAGAAGCCGTACCAGGTGGGCCAGTGGTCGGCTTGGGTGTATACAGCTTTGGTGGTACTGGCGGCGCTTATTGCGCGGCATCACGATAGGGTGATTGGCTTTATCGCTGATGGATGTCGAGGCTGTGGAAGGGGATTGAGAAATTGCCTTTCCCATCGCAACGAGCATCAGGAACACGAGCCAGAGCATGGCATGGCGGAGGTGAAGGAGAAAACGAAGGCATCACTAGAGGCAGATTCTAAGTCTGATGGCCGGAGAACCTCAGTGGAGGAGATGCCTTCGAACCGCTCGTCACCGGTGCAGGAAAATTCGCATGAACAGGGGAAGCAGAAAGCCAACACCAACACGCTCTCCACAATTCAAGCCGCCTACAAATCAGGTTGGCATCCCTTGAACCAGACCGGCACCGGGCCCATCGACGAGATGCGCAACTTTTACCGATGGTGCCGAGATCCACAAGAGGTTTCTAGGATGGTGATTCGTCACCCAATCCGTGTCAGGGATACCAAATTCATCGAAGCACCGCCCGCTGTTGTTGATGCAAGTAAGGACGATCCTCGCGCCCATGATCAAAGGAACTCTTTCTTTCGTGGGGCGTCTATCGAGCATCATCGTGGCGCGGTATGAAGGAATGCAGCTTGAAGTTTCATGTTCAGAGATATCCGTGAGTTGTGTGGCAGAAAATTAGCGCAGGGAGATGTGAGCACAGTATCGACTGCCTGCTATTTTTTCGGCTATCCACAACTACCAAGCATGTAAGACGTAGGTGCAGTGGAGAGCGGAGAGGCAATACGAGCCTCACAAGATGGTGTGGGGCAAGAAACGAAGACTGGGGGCCGCAAAGATAGAAGAAAATGTTAGAGAGAAAGTAGGAACGTCCGGCCCTTCTTTGGATATTTAGCACGCGCCTCATTTACCATCACATACCTATACCTCGCATTCCCACTATCCATATCAATGGTAGCCTGATTCGCTTCCTTCAGTGGCCTCATTTGTATCCAGTGTTTAACGTTCTTCTTGATGGTCAAAGCCAACATCTCCTCGATCTCATACGGTGCACCAATAGCTGAGCCACCAACATTGCAGCCTTTGGCAATAACAAAAAGCGTTCAACGCAGGCAGCCTATCCTTTGGGGGCACCAACTTGGATGAATTGTCCGTTGGTCTTGGGCAACATGAGGTAATGTTCGAGCGGCATGTCGGGCGAGGAAACGGTGCTGACTATTAGGTCGAGGGAAGGGGGGTGGTGCATGGCCCAATCTTTGTCATCATTAGTAGCAATGAATTTGTCCGCACCAATCTTCATCGCGTCACCAGGCGTCCTCTTTCTTCGCAGACGACCGACTCATGGCTGTGACGCTGTCTGCTCCCAGTGCCTTTGCGTACAGAATGCCGAAATGGCCCAATCCACCAACACCAACGATATCAACGCTCTTCCCTGGCCCACATCGTTTCTTTTGCAGGGGTGCGTATGTAGTGATGCCACCGCAAAGCATGGGTGCTAAATCTTCAGAACATGTGGCGTCTGGAATTTTGAGGACGAAATTGGAGTAAGCTCGGCAGTAATCCGAGTATCCACCATAGGATTTGCTCCCGTCGTCCTATTTACCGTTGTAGTTGCCAGTCATATTATTAGGGCAATGATTTTCAAGGCCGGAGGTGTATTCGTAACATTCGGGCTTGAGGCAGGGGCAGGACTGGGCCCCGACGCCCACTCGGTTACCAAATCTGTATGCTGCTTCAGCATCAATATAAATGATACGGCGAGGTCGTGGACACTCATTTCATATTCCTCTCGGCCTTGCTGCCAACCGTGATTGTGGTTCCTGCAATCTCGTGGCCCACGCAGCGAGGGTACAGTGTTGGTGCACATCCACTACGCAGTGTGTGTATATCTGTGCCACAGATATCGCAATGGGTGACTTTTGAGGTCGATGTCTGTCTCTTCCCATGTCTTGGGCTCATGTTCTTCGAATACCACCATGCCGTCGACGCAGCTGGGGTCGAGACCTAGCCAGCCTTGGAACTTGTAATCCGTGCTCATGATTGCGGCTTGGATTGAGAGTTGTTGCTGTTCTTCAAGGGTCAAATGAGGGTATAGAGCAGGTGGTCCGTTGTGTAGAAGGCGATGTTGGATGCTGGAAATTGGTGAACTGCCCACCGGCTGAATAGTATGAACTTAGCGGGGCTCGGCAGAGTTGTGAGGTCATTAGGGGAAAAATTGGCGGTGTGGTCCTCCACCAAAAATCAGTAGCGAGATTGGTCGGAGATAAGGCTGAAGGTCAAGGCTTGGCAAATTAATCGTTTTCCCCTATTGGATCAGAAAGGATAAATCTTGGGGTCAAGAGACTATAAATCTGGTGAACATCGGATCACGGCAATTCTATTTTGTGAGCAGCCATCGTCCTTTCTTTGTTACAACATTCGAATCATCGCAGGAGATTTGCTTAGGCCCCGATGACGCTGGTATATATCGTCCCAAAGTATGTATAAGAATAAACATTGAACAGATGTGTATGTACACCATCGCGCAAGCGAGAGCGGCCCATATCCGATTCCTGCCTCCAGGCCATTGAACAAACGCCTTGAGCAAGGCGCACCGGCTAGTACCACTCCTGCAAATCCGGGTATCACATTCCCAACTAATAGAGCACCAAACCATTAAGAGTCAAGTCATCAGATAGTTACACCTACCCTAGTCCAAACTGTAGAAGAAGTCAAGGTTCGTCCTCCATACTTTTGATGCAATATCTGGCATAGTGCAGTTCGCGGAATAACATGCAATGTTTCTGAAAGTCGTAATGCATTTGTAGGCAATGGTGACCAAGGTCATCCTGGAAAGACTTGAGTCGAGAGAGTCTCGAGGTGGACCTGTATTAATGATAGCCGCTCCAAAAAACTCATCAAGTACTGCGTGCTCCATTCGTTAGTGGCACATAGCTGCTGCGCGTACTGTCGATGCCATTACTGATTCCAGCATTAGAATTCCTGTTATTAGCACCACCGTGGTCCGTGTCATCGTCGAACCACTTGTTGATGGGGCCCAAAAGCATCTTCCACACGTTACCATATGCTGGTTCGTGATCGACAATATCCCTGCAAAGACATTAGCAAGCTGCACCTAGCGGTGAGGAGGTAAAGGGTCCACCAGTACGTACATCGATAATCCGAGACCAGAATCTAGTTTCTCAAGTCGCGCGATACCGTCGGCGTCGTTCCCAAATCGAATGAACTGGATCCCAAAGTTTTCTCTACGTACGCCATACTTGGTCAACATATTCACCATATCGCTAATGATCTCGGTGGCATCACAGTGGGGCTGCCAAACTCCATCAGTCAGGATGTATAGATTCAACGGCCTCACTGGCCCTCTACTCCAGCGCTTCTTTCGAGCTCTATTCTCGAGCTTTTCTTCGTATACCTCCAAAATCTGTAGTAGCGGTATCCTGATGTTCGATTCGCCCTCTGCCATCTTCCTGTCGAAAGCTTCTAAGAGGGGTTTCGTGTTCTTGAATCTGAGCTTGTCTTTGAACATCGAGAAACGCAATTCGACTCCATCAGGGTCCGTCTCCTTGACCATATAAACAAGGTGATCAAGATGGTCACGCACTTCTAGCTGATGGCATTGCATCGACTGCGAGTTATCTACCAGGAATATCTAACCACCATGTTAGTATGACTCCAACGATTCTAACAAATGACTTACATGATCATGCCCTTGCAAAGTCTTCAACACATAGCCGTTCGTCAACTTGGTGGCGCTTACATCGAATTTTCTCTTGTTGCGTTTCCATATTCGTACCTCGGCTAGCGAGAGCATAGGTATCGACTTTGTTTTGTTCGACCCTGGAACGGGATTTGGTCTGTGCAGTATTGGTGGGGGAATACCCCCAGAGAGTGATTTCCCATTGTTGGGCCGAGCCTGCTGCCTGCTTTGCCCGCCGATGTACTCAATTTGAGTTGTTACTTCTGTATTGATTTGAGAATTCATCACCTGCGGATCGATGGTAAGAACGTGTCGACTGTTCTGTCTGTTGACCTGCTGGTCATGGTTGGAGTATCTAGCATCGTGTGTGGAATTGGTTAGGGAAGTGACGGCGCTAGTGGGGGTGCATGCCTGGTATGTACCCTCTTCATATTGTGTATTGAGGCGATCCGATCCAGGGTACGTTGATCCTGGTGTGAAATATGACGACTGTTCGCCGCCTGCAGGAGTATCGTCATATCCATTGGCTTCGTGGGTGAACCCATTTTCGTTATCCCGGGTCACCCGGTTCAGATGATTTTTTTCGCCCAGAAGGCTGTTGCAGTAATCGCGAGCTATCCAACAATGGGGACTGTTCCCAATTCTGATCATGTTTCATGCCATTCGGACTAGTAGTATATTTGCACGAGGATGTGCTCTGGTGAGGAGAATGTGGGGTGTGTCCGGGTGGTTCTAGCAGAGGTGGCTGCGCTCGTATATGCAAGGGGATTGAATGGCTGCCGCTGCTATGCAGGTCTTCCGAATAGGGACGTCCACCTGCAGATGCTTCGAGCCCGCGGGTCGCTGCAGTAATAATTCGCTGCGATCTATGATAAAGTGTACTGGCCGCTGGGCGCGCTGGGCCTTCCTCCAACATCTCCATTATCAGCTTATACAAAGCTGCGTCAGCGGTGATGTAGTCAGAATTACGTCGGTCATTACTGAGATTTTGGAGCATAGTGCGAACAATCGGAAGCACAGTCTCCCCATTGTGGAAGCAGTCGCCGCCGTCGAAGTCCACGATCTCGCCAATTGCTCTCGCACGTCTTGACCGATACTCTAGCAAGCCAGCCCAACCACGAACGACCCATATGGCGGCTTCGCTAAGCACGCAGCCGAACGACCATACGTCTACATTCTGCTTGACATAGCTCGAGATCCTTTCGGTAAGGGGGTCAAATCTGTAGCACTCTGGAGCGCCTTCGGGAAGTGTTAGCGGCTGCAAAGTTTTCACCCGCTGAAAACATCCCGAAGCGAGACCTACCATAAGTACGGGTGCCACGAGCAGCTTGGTGGGTAGCGCCTGAGAGCGCCGGTACCACCTGCTTGGTGAAGTGGGTCAAGCCAAGATCTGCGAGTTTAAATTGACAATCATAACCTGATCCGAGATGGCCAGATTTAATCAAGATAATGGCAGGTTTGACATCTTGATGCCATCTGGAACCGGTCAGCCTTGGCTATTGTGAATTCTTCGCCGATCTCACCCTTGGAAAATTTGTGGTCCATCTGGGTCGCCGTACGGCGCCTCATGTATTACCTTCAGGGCGTAAAGGACACTGAAAAGCCCGCGCCAGAACTTTATAACATCGTCGCCACTATAAGGTGGTGCAGTTGTCCTGAAGTAATCTTCCAGGGTCCCTTTGTTGGCGTACTCCAAGACCAGATTGTACGTGTCATTCTGGACAAAGCTGCCGTGAAGTCCTATTATGCTCACATTCTCCCCAGTATTCCACAGCTTCCGAAAAGCGCTGACTTCGTTATTGTAGTATTTCTCGGCATTCCTGGTACGATACGTCTTGAGTACGAAGACGTTCAGCTGTTGGTCTTTCGAGTTCTGTTCTGAATTAGCTATATTTAGCCAGCTATCTTCAGGATGCCGGAATCACCAATGATCTAGCGTCTCGAGAGCGCAACCCGTTATATGATTCATGCAACGTTATCTTGTAAGTCTTTGCGCTTGTGCCTTCAGCAAGCGTCTCTATCTTTATGATTGGTAGGATCTCTTCCGGCTCAAATCGTTTCTCCATATTCTCCAGGAAAAAGTGCGTACAGAAAGCCCATTGGCGGTTGCAGAACGAGTCGAACCAGTCAGGGTGCTCACTCGTCGTCGGGAACCGAGTAGGGCGAGACCTGAAAGGTAAATACTGGTCGCAGAGGCGGTCATGTTGGACGAAGCATATGATGTATTTCCCTCGACCTATCAGTAAAAGTATGGCGAAGACTTTTGAATACTTTCTTTGGATCTCCTCTGGATGGACGGGAAGTTCGGAGTCAGGAAACAAGGCTTCCAATAGCTGTTGAATATGGCGGAGGTCCTGGAAGTGCGTCTGGAGTTTGGGGGTGGGGATGAATGGACGATCGAGTTCAAGACTGGAGTTACAGCCCATGGTGAACGCATCCTTCGCCCAGCTGTGGAATTTCTGGAGGGGAGGTTTGTGGTCAGGTTGTGCCATGGCAGTAGCGGATACGTGCAACCAGTTGAATGCGAATACATGAAGGTAACTCTGGTGGTTGAGTGAGAAGCTCACCTTTCTACGGGTTTGGTAAGTCCCCGCCTTACTAGCAATTGGGAGTGGCTGCCCAGTGCCAAACTAGAATAGGGCTGCAGAATGGGAAATTGGACAGAACTGCATACAATTATGAGACGCATTAAGTCTTCCGCTTCACTCTCTCAATTGGCAGGTATCATTGATATCATCCATTCTCACAGCTCGTAAGCCCTGGCTCAGAGCATGCTGCGCCCACTCACAGTTCCGGATCGACACGAAAGGTCCATCGCAGCTTAACCGATCGAAGCACAAGAAGCCAATCACAGGCCTTCGGGGCCTGAACGGAAAGGCTTGTTATTCCGGAAATCGGGTAGGTCATCAAAATAGTATACGTTTCGTGTGGAGAAGTCTCGGAAGGCTTTCTTGACAGGGGAGTAATGTGAGCTTGATACCCGGTTCATACCTAATCACCTCGTGGGAGGCTGAGTCGGTGATGGTACTGCCCCCTTCTTAGTTTCCCCCCTGATTCTGCCTTTGCCCAAGACAAGGCCGCAGCCGCCCTGCGCTACGTAGGCTGCTGAATGGGTCAGGCTTGGATTTGTCGCTTAACGTTCGAGCAGCGAAAAACACCAATGAGGTACTGTCAACGTAGGTCCAGCGGGCAGTGCTTCTAGAGCCTTCTTCTAGCACGTTCTAGATTCAAAACCTCTCATATATCGCACCAGCTTGGTTGTAGCTCCCTCCAAGCAGCGAGCTCGTTTGCGATGGTGCAAAATAGAAAGGTTTTATTGCCTCAATTCACTTTCTGTAGGAGGCGACGAACATTACACTAGCTAGCTAAGCTGGTACATCCGCTCTCGCCGTTCCTTCTGATGCCAAACATCAAGATGGGACCGGCTAAGCCGAGAAAGCCTTGAATTGTAGATGATATCCCCTAGTGCTTTCATAATCTACTGTAACCATAAGGATGTGGACAGCAACATGGTCCAGACATCCGACTTCGAAACCCAATTCGTGTACCAACATCTCTCTATGGTTGGCGTACCTCCGTGTGGGATGTGACAGCAATGCGAGTTATACCGCAGAACCATGAGAAGCACTCTCCGACCATGGGGTTCTTCTTCGAGTCTCCCACCAGTAGACGGCGTACCAAGCCATTAAGTAAGCACCATAAGGGTGACACTGATCTCGAAGTACAATTGCAGGGCGCCAAGCTGAAAAGACTTTCCGGATTCTGTAGTGTTCTTGCTCTCGAAGTGGATTATGTCGGTGCTCATAAGCGTATGACGCACAATAGTCATGGTCTAGCAGCACTGCGCTCACGCAGGTCATGGAGACTTACCGAAATGAAAGTTCCAGGAAGAAAGAACAGGGTGACGAATGTGATGATTCTCATGGAGATTGTCTCCTGCTTTGTCTTCTGCGCAATCACATGCATATCTTTTGTGATCTCCTCCATATTTACTGCCGATTCCTGGGCCTTGGATGCGAGGATTTTGCTAGGTTCCATGCTTTGATACTGGAAGACTCCGTATAGCTGTGTCTCATTAGCCGTTACCTGCGCGCTATGCGATGATCCTAGTATTACCAGTCTCTTTCGATCAGCGAGAAGGCGCAAGAAAGCCTCGGTCCTTGATTCTTGCATTTGAAAATCACTCTCTATGTTGAATACTCGTTGCCTGAATAGAAGGATATCATCGCTGCACTTCGATTGGAGGTCCTGTGCCCAGTCATTAGAGCTTGTAATAGAATTATAGTAGCCCCTCAGGAGTGTCAGAATAGTAACGTTTGCCTTGAGTATAAGCAAAGCCTCGTTCGCCTTCTCCTCTATAAATTGGATTCTCTGCATGTCGCTGAATGACAATTCTTGGTGGCTGCCCATCATATGTGAAGCGGCTGGAGTTTGAGAGGCGTCAAAGTCTGGAGGCATTACAGGCGGCATAGCTGGCAATGATTCGGAAGCCGGTTTGAAAATCTCATTCGGATAGAGAGGCACTTTTTCTGATACCGGAATTGCAACCAAGGTCCGTTGTGTGCTTGGGCTCGGACTCGCCTCATCCAAAGGGATCAAGTTGTCTTTGACATTGATAGACAACGTTCGGCGTGTTGTAGCCTGGAATCGTCCTCCGAGGAAGTTGATGTACCAACGCCAATGTTCGTTAGCTCAGTCACACAAGACCAAATGGGTCGCAAGGCTTGACGCGAAAGCACGGTCAACTTCCTTGAAAGAGGACAATTCTGGGAGTCCTCGTGGACCTGTCGCTGATTCTATCCTCCTTTTGAGGAGATCGTCCCCCTTGACCACTATCCAGGAGGACCGCCCACTCCCTACGTCAAACAAATGATGCACTGCTGTTTGGCGAACGGACCAAGGCCAGTCTGGGTGGCTCTCAGACGGCTCGACCGACTTCAGATTATAACATAATCTGAGATCACTGCCTGACCATCCGAGTTCGGGGATATTTAACCCTTCATCACGCTTGTTGAGCCGAGTCTGCTGTCGGAAGCCACTAAAATGGAAGTCCTGTGCATAATGCTGTTTACCGAATGGAAATAGAAAATCTAGGAACTCTGGCATAACTTGATGATAGCTGAAGACCAGCATGAGCATCTCTCGTGTCGTTTTCAGCCTATCTCGCGAATGAGGTGCTTGCACAAATCTGAAACGAAAATGTTTTAGCATCGTACTCGAGCACACCTCAAGGACGAGTAGCTCACATGAATCTAGATCTTGGATCCTGGCGCTGAGATAGCCTTCCCACACCGAGGTGCTTCCTCATTTCGGCAGCATTGTATATGCAAATGAACCAAAAGTCTGTAGCTATTGGTTCAGTACGTGTCTTTAAAAGGCAAATATGAAGTGGGACACGACTACCATACCGTTACCACCGGCGTCAAATTCCCAAAAGTCTATAGCGCTCTCAGCCTTCTCACTTCTAAAGAGGCGTTCTTGCTGTTGGTTAAGTCGCTCGAAGTAGGAGTTTACTCGGTGCTCATATATGCTACAACGACTAACGTTTTTGGGGAAGATCGCGGCTCTGTCGCACTGGACAGTCAATTCATCTATTGAAGTCATGCCTTGTGAGACGTGGTTCTGATTGATAGTTGCAAGCTCGAATGCCTGTTGAGCGCATTAACAATGACTCAAATGGATTCGCCGTGGCGAGTGGTCTTTTATAGCCTGAGCTCTACACTGCCCACCAATACCTGTGAGGTTTCTCAGAGCTGCAAATTTGATAAGATCCTTACCACCGTGCTTATGTTCGTGGGATGCCTACAAGATGCTTGGTGATAGAGCCAGGCGTGGGCAGCCGACCCCTGGCAATCGAGGCTGGTTTCTTCGCCTGAATCGCCCGAATCAATGTGGGCACAGATTTTCCAACTAGAACGAGGAACTTAGATGTGTATATTCTAGTCTCGGTGTAGCTAAAGAAATGGTGTGAGCCGGGATAAAAAGGCGTGAAGAACAGCCTGTAACAGAAAGGAGTGCGCTGGCGGTCAAAAGATCAGCGCACCAAGATAACGAATAGAATAATTCATAACGGCGATTAGGTGGGCGTGCATCGCCCTAATCCCCAATTGATAACACCCCGCACAGTCTGTCCCCACTTAGAAGGCGCTGACCCCACCCACAACTCATCTTCGATCAATAATTTCGTCTGGTTCAGCCTGTCGTCACATCAGGGCTGTGCGAAAAAGCTTTGCTGCTAAAGCCAAGCCAGGGTTCTTGGAATCCAGAATTTCCATTCATCGTTTTGAAGCTACACTCAATTGTGAGACTGGGGATGGCATATCCTTTCGAGGGAGACTTACTTGGGTGTAGAACATGAAGTTGCTAAATTTTTCTCTCAAAAAAGCTTCGACATCGGTCATACTCAGGCGATAAGAGGGAATAGTGTCCCAAGTGTAATTTGGGGGAGTTGCAGAGGCGTGAGACGCCACCGGCTGGTAGGACATGATTGCGTTGAAGTAGATTGATAGCCCAATCGTCAGGCTAAGCCAAGAGGCACTGCGAAGTGCCAATGGACCTGGCACTTTGTTTGAAGGTTGCGTCTGTGGAGCAAGATTGTGAAAGTCAAAGATTGATCAGAAACCGCTGGTGATCAGCCCTCTTATATAAACAAGGCGTTGGGTCGTAGGTATGCTCCCAGCGCCCTGCATCGTCCACCTTTGCGTTCAGAATATTTGCCTGATCTTGCGGCTGCTTCCCGCATAGCCCTTTTAAGCATCCAAGCCTTGCGGTGTAGTGACGGGAAACACTGAGCTTTTCGGTCGGTGTTGATAAGCTTGTTCTGCTTGTTAGTCGTCCACAACATTGCCAGAGCTGCTAAGGAGTGACAAGGAACATATTACAAAGACAGGACTGCGTCAACTCTGTGTAAACAGCGCGAGAGATTTGTTTCGGAGTCATGCTGCCAGTTAGGCAAAACTGCCTTAGAATAGGCCAAAATCAGGCGAGAGTATCCCCATTTCCATATTGAGCGCGCCAACCAGGTCCTCAATGATCTTAAGGCTCAGTAATAGCAGGGTTCCTTCCAGACTGCTCCGTCGAACCGGTACCATTCATATTGTGAGTCAACCAATTCGCAACTAGAAAATGAACACGAGCACCATATATCACTACTTGATTGCTAATTCTGTTATTGAATTTATAGTAGGATTCTGCTTTTGTGAACAAGCCTCTTGTAAAGTCATTTGCTTCGATCTAGAGAAATTGCGGCCGTTGTCAGGTGACGCCGTCACATTTCGTACACCCCGAAGCAGGCTGCTCTCAAACCTCATGGCCAGCTACTCGTCGTTGGAAGTCTCGAAGAGAATGGGCTTCTTCGTAGCAATGCTTGATAAAAGATGTCGTCGGTTGAGCGCCCATTTGCTGAAGATCAGCCCTTCCAGCGCACGACAGAGAGACGTTTTGAAGACGACTCCCCCATACGGTGCATCTGTCCGTGTCAGAGCGTTAACGCATATTTGACCTGATCATTTTACCCGTGTCTAGTTACTGTACAGACGGAAGCAGAATGCTCACTGAACTGTTGAAGCAGAAACTCTCTTTACACGATAGACGAACAAATAGGAACTCAAATCAGGCTAAGCGATTACGATGCACCTCGTTCAAATGGTCAGGTAGCTGGGCTATTCGCTGAATATCTAGAACTGACAAATGAGCTCTTTACCCTCGTGTTGATCGATGTTTTTGGTATGGAAGAGCCTTCTTACCCGTTCAGAGTCCGCCTCTCATGTTGTCGACTGGTAAGGAGATCTGCGAGTGGCAGCATCAAATAGCACTACACGAGCAGTCGCTACAAGTCATGCATGGTTCTCGACACAGAAGTATTCATACTTATAAATGTGAGAAGGTCGCGCTGGACGGATTCAAGCTAAAATAACACCCAGCGAACACATAAACAGACGTGAAGTTCCCCGAAGCGAGAAGCGCAGTTTTTATCATACGATCGCGAATCTTCACAAGCAAGCCCCACAATAACATCGATCCCACAGTCATGAAACAAATTGCTCATTTATCTTAGGGTTGGTGTTTCACGAGCAGGTTGGGGCTCAGCGCAAGGCCCACAACTTGGCCGGGGGATCCTCCTAGGCCGCCCAAGCTTAAAGTGCAGCGCCGCCCGCACCATCTCACCAGTCCATCATCACACGCTGCCGAAACCAACCTGGGATTACTCCAACGGGATTAACGAGAGGGCGAAGTCTGACATGCAACAGTAGTCCTCTGGTACTTTCGCAATCTCGGGGAATCATGTTGCGCGTTGTTGGTGCTACGCATAGGGCGTTTTATCGAACTATTACTCCTACTGTGTATATATGCCAAAGCCAAGCTTTCCTCCATTTCCTTTCTGTGCAATTTCGTTCCATGTGATAGTTTATTCTTGTGTGCTAAAAGCCATTATCGTTTGTCGTCTTCGTTATATCTCTTTTCTGTCTCCTTCCTAGCTTCCTAACATAGACATTGCTTGCAGAGAGATATTGACCATGGTTTTCCCTTCATTCGTACGTACCATCTGCATATATCCACGGGTCCATACTGATAGCTCGCGACAGTCCATTTTATCCTTTGCGTTCCTTGCGCCGGCAATTCTCGCTGCACCACAAGGCGATGGATTTTATGGCCCTGACACCGCATATGCCCAAGTCCCTACATACACCGCTTCTTCCTCATTCTCGACCGCTTCTTCCGCTTCGACAGGCTCATCTGCATCGACTCTCTTAACTGTGACGTCCGCGAGCTACTCTGCCTCTTCTGGAACATACACGGCGACTGCCGCGACGGGGACGGCATCGGGTGGTAGCTATGGGACTATCCCAGCATCATGCTCGGCAGCCGCTGCCGCACAAACAAAGACCTGCTATGACTTGGTCTCGGTGTTTCCGACGGAAGACAAATGGTTATCTTGGGAGTGTTTGGCGTCCATGAACAGGGCAGCTATGGTTGCTGGGAACGATGGCAATGGAGACGGCCCAACCGAGGCGGACCTAGTTGTTAACGCTATCCAGACCACTGCGCAGGCCGCTGGCTTCGACCCGTAAGCCTTCACATTGTCAGTGTATATAAGGACTACCGCTAACTGAATCAATAGACGTATCGCACTAGCAGTCGTCATGCAAGAGAGTATTGGCTTCGTGCGACCTGGTCAAGGTGACAATGGGGCCTCCTACGGAATATTCCAGGTTCAACTCCAAAAGCAATATCAACCAGCGGCCAACTGTATAGGTACCGCCCTCAATGCATGCCCTCAGTCAAATATCCGAGCAATGGCCGAAAACGGTATTTATGGACATAGTGGTACCTCAAGCGCACCTGTAGCGCCCGGTTTTGGTTATTGGATGACCACTGAAGGTGGCAACGTCGGCCTGGCACTCAGAGGCTACAACACCGGCAGCGTCCCAGATAAAACCAACTTGACGATGATTACTTTGACAGATTGCCGAGGCAAGAATTACTTTGCTGGAACGCAGACGTACGTGACGGACGTTGGGAATCGTTTGACTGGGGCTGTTATTGGTGCGCCGCATCCTAAAACATGCGAGCTGGACATTCACGCTGCCGACTACACATCACTAGGATCGGGATGTTAGAGCATATGTAAAAAGGCGCCTGGAGTATTTTATACCACATCGGGGCGTTTTGATATGTGCATAGCAGCTGTAACATACAACTCGAGGCATGCAAACAATTGTGCATTCATATACAGTACTGCTGATTGTTGATAGCATGCGACGATATTAGCTGAGATTAGATTCGTAGCAGAAAAGTTGAAAGTAGCAATCAATCACCAGGTTATATGTAGGTATTGGACGGCCAGAATCTCTCGACTTGCTCGCGTGCATGGCGTTGCAGAATTCGGTCTTTGCTTGCGATCCTCTGACCAACCAACGTTTCAAAGCCTGGCCCAATCCCAGTATGTTGGACATACCCATCAGATTCGTGTCTCAATAATCTGCAGCTGGTGACCGTGATGAAGAAGTCGTGTGGATTTAGCGTATTCATGAAGCTGTGGAATTTAGCGTGTGCAGAAAGCTGTGGAATCCTTGGCTCTTTTTTTTTCTTTTTCCCCGCGCAACTGGCCCATGATTACTAGCAAATAGGCAGAGATATTAATAAATATTGAAACAAATATAATTATCGCCCTTTTAGCAGTAAGTAAAGTTTGGATATAACTACTAGCGTTAATTTCTGGAGTTATAATATTATATCTTCTAATTATCGTAATCGAAACGAGTTCTTTATTAACTTTAAATCTTTTATTAAGAATAAAAAACCGTCTATTTATACCTAATTTAAATAATATTAACGGGAGGTATAGTTATAAAAGCGCTAAGAATATAAAGATACTCCCCGTATTTTAACTACGAGTAAAAAGTAGCTAGAATAGGCGCGTCTTTAGTAATTATATAAAGAGTAGAGGAAATAAAAAGAGTAGAGGGAATAAAAAGAGCTAGAGCGAGTAAAATAAAAGAAATATATTAATAAAGAATATTTTAGGGAGTAAATAAAACGTAATAATATTAAATTAATAACGTCGTTATTGGAAAAACTTAATTTGGAAGAATTTAAACGAAGATTATATTAAAAGTAAAATAAAAACCGGGAATAAAAGAAATAATAATATTATTCTAAAAATAAATATATTAAAACTTCGTTATTATTATTTCTTTCGCGAGGTAATAATACTTTCGACGTAACTAAATTAAATAACTAGAATAATAATACTATTATTACTCGGCGTATTTATACGGCCTAAAATAAATATTTAATAAATAAATTACTATTATTTAATCTAATAGAGAATAGGAGTAGAAAAAGTAATAAAAATAAAAAATAGAAATTACTCGTTATAATAAACTAAAGGTACGTCGCTATCGTTAAAAGAAAAAAGAGTAGCGATAAAATATATTAATAAAGTTATTAATATTAGAGTTTAATAAAATAAAAATAGACGATTAATAAATTAACCTCTTTCTAATTATTTTAATTACTCTACGCGTTAATAGAAATCTATAATAAATAATATTTTTCGGGAGGATAATAACCGACTAGTTTAATTTATATAATTTCGAGTAATAACTAGTTAATATTATTAATAAAAAAGATAACTTTAAGTTAGGCTAGGAAATTCAAAATTAATATATTAATATGAAAGCGATAAAGCCGCGAGTTTTATAAAAATAATAATTAATTAACGATTTTTTAGAGTTAGAATAAAAAAAGATATTAAAGATTATTTTAAAGAAAATTACTAAATAAATATTTAAATTTACGATAAAAATTAAGATTTCGGTAATAATATTTATAGAAACTAGATTAAAGCGCTTTTATAAAATATTATTATAAAATCCTATTAAATAAATATCGAAGTATAAGATTATATAAATCGTTAATTTATTAAATTAAATATATACTCGATAAAAGGGTTTTAGAGTTCCTAAAAACTTCGATACCGATTTTATAAATAAATAATAATATTATAATATTAATTATTTTAATGAAAATAGCTTTTATTTTATTAATTTTTTTAGAAAATTTATAATAAAGTTTACCCTAAATGAGTATAATAAGATAAAATTATAATTAATTATAATTTTAAAATATTACTCGAGCGCCCTTTAATATATTTATATAAATTATATAAATTATAAAAGAATTTAAATAACCTCGTTACTTCTAAACCCCGTAGAGTACTAGTATATAATAAGAGAAAGATAAATAAAATAAAGAAGAATAAAAATAAAAACTAAATAAATAATATTATAATTATAAATAAATAATAAATAAAGTTACGAATAATAGAAATCGTTACTAATAATATAAAAAGGATATTTCTAAAGTTACCGAAATAATTTAATTAACTTTAATATCTTTAATCTTTTTATTATCCTCTATTATTTTATTAATAATAATTATTACCGCCGCCGCCGCCGCCGCCGCCGTAATAATAATATTTAGTTAATTTATTATTACTTTAACTAGAGTCTTAACTCCTCTAATTTTTATATACTCTTTTATAATAACTAGTTATTTAGTTCGCTCTAACTCTTTAAATACTATTAAGGAGGAGGATAAAATTATAAAAGAATTCTTTTATTAAAAAATAAATAGGGTATATAATAAGCGTAAATAGAACCGGATATATAAAATATAATAAATAATAATTAAATAAATATAATAAATTAACGACTTAGAAAGAATATCGGATATAATCTTATTTATATATTATATAATTATAACGAAGGGGGTTCTCGATAGAATAATATAGAAATTTAAAATTAATTTAAAGTTATCTAAATTTTACTAATACTAGGCGGAAATAATTTAAAATCTTTTAACTTTAAAGTATAAAGGATAAAAAAAAGAATAATAAATAAATAAAATAAAACTAAAGAATAAATATAAAGACGAGAGTAAAGAAAATAAAATAATATATATTTTATAATATAAATCTAACTTTTATTTATTATATAAAATCGATTTATATATCGCCGGTTAATATTCGCTTTTTTAATTACTTTATATTAGTTTTATATATATATTCTTTAATACTATATCTAAAGTACTTTTTTGTAATTTAATTATATTAATTTTTATTTACCGCGTATTATAAGAAATCGCTAAAGATTTAATTAAATTATAATTATATATAATTAAAATATTATTTAAATTATATTTTTAGAATACTAAAATTAATTTAATCGGGTTAAAAACGAATATTATAATTATATTCTCGGATAATTTCTATTCTTCGGGGGTAATAATAGAAGTTAGAATTATTTATAATAATTATACTTTTAAGGCCTAGGAATAAATTATAATAAAAGAGTAATTTATTAATAATTTATTCGAAAAACTCGTCTACGTTAAACTAGTCTTCTTTAATAATAATATAAAATAAATAAATATTAATTATATATATAATATACTTTATAAATAACCTTATTTTCGGCTAGTATAGAAGCGAGTTAGGAAATCAATTAATATATATACTCGATACTACTAGTTTATAAACTCGTTAAATAATAATTTATTAATAAATACTAATTATTTAATAATAAAATAAAGTATTTATAATTCTTAGTTTATCCTAAACTTTATATTTTATTTATACTCTATACGTTACGCTAGTTTATTATTTATCCGTATATTTTTTAAATATTTAGAAATTATTAATTAATAGACCTAAATACTCTATTTCTTTTATAAAAATTATACGAGTTTCTTTTATAATATATTATTTTTTTTATTAAAGTACTTCGCTATAGTATAAAATCTTTAATAATTTTAATAATTTTTATAGAGGGTACCTTTAGGGCGAAATTAAAACCGAAATAAAAAACCGTATATAAAGAGACTCTACTCGATATTATAAATAATACTTTTATTATAGTAAATCTTAAAGGCGATAATATTAAGGCGCTAGCCTAAAAGTAAAAAACGGAGGATATAAATATATAGAGCGGGGGCGAGTACCCTAGTTATAATTCCTAACGATAATAATATTAATAAAGACGTTATAATTATATATAATTTTATAACTATCTTTTTTAACGTATTTAGTAATTAGTATTTAATAAATATTAATATCTCTATTTATTAACTAGTAATTATAGGCTAGTTACGCGGGGAAAAAGAAAAAATATTAAAAATTCTATAAATTTCTATATACGCTAAATTCTTAGTATTTTTTTAATTTTTTATTTCCCTTATTATAGTCGTACTAGTAGTACTAGCTCTACGAATAATATTATTAATATATTAATTTTATATAAATAAATAACTCTATTTAAGGCGATTTTAATATAATAGAAATTAGATAAATTAAGAAAATATTTATTAAATTATAAGGTTTAGAATATTATTACTCGGTTTAATAAAAATTAAATCCAGATTTTAACCCCTAATATCTTCGATTAGATTTATTCGATTAAGTTAATTCCTATATCGTTAAAATCGCCTTAAATAGAAGTATCTATTTATATAAAATTAATATATTAAAAATATTATTTATAGAGCTAGTACTACTAGTACGATTATAGTAGGGGAAATAAATAATTTAAAAAATACTAAAGATTTTATAATTTTATAAATATTATAGCGGATACGTTATGGAATAGGGTAGGGATTACCTTCCCTTCCCTTCCCTTCCCTAGAGGAAGGGGCAGGGAAGGGAAGGGATAGGCCCGGGGTAATTCCCTTCCTTGGTCTAGGGAAGGGAAGGGATTCCCTGCTGTTCCCTTCCTCCCTGCTCTCCCTATAGGGCTGCCCCATATATGGCCATATATGCGCGTATGCATGCCCCATTGCTGCTCCCATGTGGCCTATATATGCCCCTATATATGGCCATATATGCGCGTATA